>JAEIGA010001935.1_pt1 | contig 32997 bp, 40 predicted proteins | sample 9270691 | NCBI WGS metagenome assembly JAEIGA01 (sample SAMN17057246, study PRJNA624740) | gut metagenome | biome: biome; isolation source: fecal sample | host: Bos grunniens | place: China: Xizang | collected 2019 | reverse complement strand
TACTCCGATTTTAGAACCCACACGAAGAACAACTGTCTGTGTACGAAGAACAATTATTGAAATACTGAGAAAAGGAGATGATTATTCTATGTCTATCGTGGGAATGGACTATCTAAGAAGCAAACTCGCTAAAAAGGAAAACCGAGTGAACCTTAGATATGCTTACTATGATGCAAAGAATAAAGTTCAGGAAGTATCAAAGCTGATACCTGATGAATTCAAGACACTATCATATGCTTTTGGTTGGTCTGCTACTGCTTGTGATCAGCTAGCAGACAGAATCATCTTTGACGGGTTTGATAATGACCTTTTGTACTTAGATGAGATTTACAGCATGAACAATTCCGATATTTTGTTTGACGGCGCAATCCTGTCAGCAATCATCACATCATGTTCTTTCCTTTACATTGATGTGGATGATAGTGGTTATCCTGTCATTCAATGTATTGACGGCGGGAATGCGACAGGCGAACTAGACACCACAACACAGATGCTCAAATATGGTTATGCTGTTTTAGAGCGTGATTCAGACGGTAGGATTATGAGACAAGCATATTTCAAACCGTTTTCTACTGAATACTATGACGGTGATGATAACCTGATTGATACTTTTGAGCATAAAGCACCATATCCTCTACTTGTTCCGGTTATCTTTAGACCTGATGCAAAGCGTCCATTTGGTCACTCTCGTATATCAAGAGCGTGTATGGCTCTACAGCAAACTGCAATGCGTACAATGCTTAGAACAGAAGTAGCAGCAGAGTTCTATTCAGTACCACAGAAGTATGTTGTAGGTCTTGCTAAGAATGCAGAGTTCAACGGGCAAAAAGCAACATACAGCAGCTTTCTACAGTTTGGTAAGGATGCTCAAGGTGAGATGCCTAAACTTGGTCAGTTCGATCAGCACAGCATGGAACCACATATTGAGCATATGAGAATGCTTGCAAGCATGTTTGCCGGAGAGACTGGTTTAACGCTTGATGATTTAGGTTTCCAGACTGATAATCCAAGTTCTTCCGATGCTATAAAGGCAGCACATGAAAATCTTAGACTTACAGCACGTAGAGCACAAAGAACATTTGGTGTTGGTTTTAAGAATGCCGGATATCTAGCAGCTTGTCTTAGAGATGATAAAACCTATGCAAGAACAGCAATCAGAGATACAAAAGTCTTGTATGCACCTCTATTTGAACCTGATATTTCTTCACTCGGCGCAATCGGAGATGCTGTCTATAAGTTTAATGAAGCAGTACCAGGATTCTTTGGAGCAAAGGCAATCAGACAGATTACAGGGTTTGAGGGTGAGTCTACATGATTCTTGATACACTTAGACAAAAAATTGAAGAAGATCCAGTTCTATCAAAAATCAGAGAAAAGGTAATTGCCGGAACTTCAACATTAGATGATTGTTGGAGATACAGTATAGTATCATCAGATATTCTTGGTGATGTTTTAGGTGATGAAATCTTACAAATCCTTTTAGAGCAGCGGCAAGATATAACGGTTCTTCTGATGCAAGATAGATATGATGATATAGCACAGATGTTACTTGAAACGCAACAGCAGCTTGACGCAAAAGACGGTATACATGTAGGTATAAAAATTCCAGATTTCAACCTTGAAAGAGCGGCGCAGATTGGCGGTTCTTTAGCTGATGAGACAGCAGATGATTCTACCATAGTCAGACGCGCTAAATCAGCACCTGTAACCGCAACAAAGCAGATCATGGATTTTTACATCAGAGATAATGCACGAATCCGCACTGATTTAGGGTTTAAGACAGAAGTTATTAGAACATCTGTAGCAGGGTGTTGTCCTTGGTGTGAGGCTATATCTGGTGTGTATCAATACACGAAAGAACCAGAGGGAATCTTCCGTAGGCATGATAACTGCAACTGTCGCATATCTTACAGAACTTCAAAAACAGCTAGTAATTTAGTAGGAGATGGAAAGAAATGGATAGAGATAGAGGATACTCTGCACATTATGAAATGAAAGATATTTCTGGTTATGACGGATTGTATGCTGTTACAGAAGATGGTAGAGTGTGGAGTTATAGAGCAAATAGATTTTTGAAACCTAAAAAAGATCATGGCGGATATTTGAATGTTAGTCTTTGGAATTGTAACAAGCAAAAAATGTTTAAAGTGCATAGATTGGTTGCTAATGCGTATTTACCGAATCCTGACAATCTGCCGCAAGTAAACCATATTGATGAAGATAAAACTAACAACAGTATTTCTAATTTAGAATGGTGCAATCAAAAGTACAACAACAATTACGGAACTCGTATAGAGAGGATTGCCAAACTGAAATCAAAACAAGTGTATTGCATCGAACTGGATCGCGTGTTTGATTCAGTAACAATCGCCGCTGATGAGTTAGGTTTATGTAAACAACATGTTTCAAAGTGTTGCACAGGTATATCTAAAACAACTGGTGGTTATCATTTCAGATTTGTATGAAAAGAGGTTATTTAAGATGGGATACGGAAAAAACTCTTGCTATCGTGATAGGGCATCATCTCGACCTGATAAATTTGGTATTCTCCGCAGACAGTTTGACCACAATAAGAAGAAAATCATGGCAACACAATCAGTATGTGGAATCTGCGGCAGACCAGTTGACAAGTCTATCAAGTTTCCTGATCCTATGTCACCATCTATTGACCACATTATACCAGTATCAAAGGGCGGAAATCCTGTTGATATAGATAATCTTCAACTTTCACATTTGAAGTGCAATCGTGATAAGTATGATTCGATTGTGACTAAAGAAGAGATCATTACAGGGTTTGAAATATGCGGTAATCGTGTACTCCCTTTGACATTTGATTGGAAAGAATAACCAATAAATTCAATATATCAAAAATTTATTGCATTTTACTATGTAAAAACACTACTAAATTATACATTACTTGTATAATGCGCGTGACGAAGGATGCCTTGCTAACATCTTGTCTGTGGCTGATTCCTCTAGGTCACATGTCACGCGCTTTTATACTTATACAGAGGATGAGAGGAAGATCAAAATGTCAGAGGAAAAGAGGATAGGTAATCAAATACCGACAACAGCAGTTATTAGAGACTATGAGGAATCTCTAGCTAGTGAAGCACTTGCACTCTATAATCAAGGTGCTGATCGCAAGGCTCTAAAATGGCAAGAAACATTACTGACACATATCATGGCAGTTGATGATGATGGTCTATATACACATATGCGGTTTGGTTATTCAGTACCTAGACGAAATGGAAAATCTGAGCTGCTTGTTATGAGAGCACTTTTCGGCATTACTCATGGTGAAAAAGTCTTATATACAGCACATAGAGCATCCACTTCACACCTAGCTTTTGAGAAGATCATAGATAGACTTACAAAGTGCGGATTTGTAGAGAAAGAAGATTTTTCTGTTATCCGTCTTTACGGCAGAGAAGTTATTACATGGGGTACTGATAAAGATGCGATTGACGGCGTAGGAAAAATTCTATTCCGTACAAGGTCAGCTAAATCAGGTCTTGGTGAAAATTTTGATGTTTTGCTCATTGATGAAGCGCAAGAGTATTCAAATGATCAGGAGTCAGCACTAAAATACTGTGTTACTGACTCTAAGAATCCTCAGACCATCATGTGTGGAACACCGCCAACAGCAGTATCATCCGGAACAGTCTTTATGAATTTCCGTAAATCTGTTTTAACAGGCACAGAAGATACAGATGATGGTTGGGCTTCATGGGAAGTAAAAACGCTTTCAGATACAAAAGATGTTGATTTATGGTATCAAACAAATCCGTCTTTAGGCATTATCTTGACTGAGCGTACAATTCGATCAGAGTTAGGCAATGACCGGATTGATGATAACATTCAGCGTTTAGGTCTATGGTTATCATACAATCAAAAATCTTGTATTACTAAGTCTGAATGGAATGAGTATTGTCTGCCAGAGAAACCGATTCTGCCGGAAGATTATGGGCTGTTTTTCGGCATAAAATTCACAAAATCCGGAAATACTTGTCTTTCAGTAGCAGTACGGATAGACAACAGAGTATTTATAGAATCCATAGATTGCAGACCTACCAGAAACGGCAATGCTTGGATTTTGCCTTTTATAAGAAGTCAACATGCTAAAGAGGTTGTTATAGACGGAGCCGGAGATCAGCAGATTTTGCGAAATGAGATTATAGAATCAGAAGCTGATGTTCAGATCATTCTACCAACAACCGCGAATTATATTGATGCTATGGCTCTGTTTGAAAACAGACTTTTTAGTGATGAAATCTGTCACATGGGACAACCTTCATTAGTACAAGCAGCATCAAACTGTGAGCATAGAAACATAGGCTCTGGCGGCGGATTTGGTTACTGTGCTTTAGTTGAGGGCATTGAAGTAGGATTGCTTGATTCAGTAGCTTTGGCACACTGGGCTTGCTGTAATTATGATGCATCTTTAGAGGTGCAATACATCGGATATTGACATCTTCGGATGTTTATATACAAATTTTTACGTTCACTACAACGGTAATAGTAGGAAAGGGGCATTATTATGTCAGAGGAAACAAAAGAATTCAAGGTAATTGAGTCACAAGATCAGCTTGATGCAATCATCAAAACGCGCTTAGAACGCAATGAGAAGAAGATCACAGAGTCACTTACCGCACAATTCAACGAAAAGTACAATGGTTGGGTATCTCCTGATGATGTCAAGTCTTATACTGACAAAATCGAAGAACTGACCAAAGCATCTGAAACATCTGCACAGACGATTGCAGACCTAACATCTAAAATCTCCACCTTAGAAACCTCTAGGGCGAAAATGGACATTGCAAGAGAAATTGGTCTACCGATTGACATTGCAGATCGCATTTCAGGTACAACGGAAGAAGAAATGAGATCGGATGCTACTAAACTTTTAGCATTCGTCAAACCAACACACTCACGCCAGGAGTTTCAAGCAGAGATGCCTGATACTATGAGTGGCGTGGAAAGGGCTTTTAGAGCCAAAAATCCAAACTTGAAATTTTGAACTAACTGAAAGGTGGTATTACGATGAACGAACTACAGACTCGTTATTCTGATCTAATCAATGCAAAACTTAGAGCAGAACTCGTACTTAAAGATGGTGTTGTTTTTAACAACGATTATGAGGGTGATCCAAAGGCTGGTGCAGTTAAGATTCCAGTAAGAGATGAGGAAGTTGCTGTTCAGGATTATAACCCTGCAACTGGTGCAGCTAAAACAACTCAGTCTACTTCTTATATCACAGTTGTTGTGAACAAGGATAAGGCTGTTAATGAAGTTGTTGACGGATATGAAGCAGATGCAGTTCCTGATGATATGGTAGCTGACAGACTTGATTCTGCAACCTATTCTCTTGCATATCAGCTTGATTCTGACGGTGCGGCTGAACTTATCGGCGGCGGTACTGCAAACAGCGTTGCTTCTCTAACATCTGCTACTATCTATGCAGAGGTTGTTAATATCAGAACTAAGATGTCTAAGGCAAATGTTCCTAATCGCGGTAGATATCTACTTGCAACTCCTGAAACCTATGCTCTTATGCTACAGTCTCCTGAGTTCATTAGTGCATCTGACCTTGGTGATGATGTTAAGCAGACTGGCGCAATCGGCGCAATCGCGGGCTTTACAGTCTATGAGTGGAATGATGCAACTCCTGGTCTTGCTTTCATCTGCGGTCATCCAAAGTATGCTACAAGAGTTAAGGAATGGTCTGTTCCAGTCCGTATTCAGTCTCTTAATGGCTCAGGTGATTTCATCGGTGCATCTGCTGTTCAGGGTAGATACGTTTATGCACATAAGGTACAGCGTCCGGCAGCTATTCAGGTTGTTTACAGCCCTGCTGGTCTGACTGCAACTCTTGCAGCATCTGATGCTGGTAAGACTATTGCAACAGTTACTGGTACTCCGGCTTCTGGTTCTCTTGCATATAAGATCAATGTCGGTACTCGTGTTGTTTACGGTACTACTAAGACTGCATATGCAGGCACTAACCTTACTTCCGGTACTACTAAGATTCCGGTTGCTGTTGGTGATGTAATTGAGATCGTTGGTTTCGATTCTAGCAACAATGCCGCAAATGTTACCTATGTAACTGTAGCAGCTAGCGATATCGGTTGAGTATAAGTGAGGTGTGAGAGAGATGCCAGGAACAGTATATGCAACAGTTCAAGACATTCTTGCAATGGGCAGATCGCTCACAGCAGCGGAGATGGAAACTGCGGATGCTCTTTTACCACAGGCATCCGCAATGCTCCGTGTAGAAGCAAGACAGTATGGTAAAGATATTGATGCTATGATCGCTGATCCGATCACAGGCGAAGATTTTGCTATCATAGTAAAATCGGTAGTTTGTCAATCAGTCATCAGAGCACTAGATGTATCAGAAGCATCTGAGTCATCAAATGTCTCATCGGCACAGGAGACTATGGGTTCTTATACTTATAGCTATCACTATCTAAATGCGGGTTCATCTCTATACTTCTTGCGGAATGAGATCACAGAACTAGGTCTAAATAACCAAACATACGGCGCACTTGAATTGTATTAAGGGGGATTTTGAATGTTTCTTGACACAAAGATTACAGATAATTCCCAAGCAGTTCTTGATGCGCTGTATGACCAATTAGAGGATGTTTTAGCTAAAATCGGTGAAGATGCTGTAGAAGATGTTAAAGCACAATATGAGAAAGAGCATCTAGTAGATACAGGAGATACAAAAGAATCTTTCCATTATAAGACTGATAAGGAAGATAATGCTGTATATGTAGGAAGTAATCGTGATTCGGCTCTGTTTGTAGAGTATGGTACTGGTCACTATACTAAAGCACATCATCTAGCACCATACGGCACTAAGGCACATCACATACTAAAGCGGACTGTAGCAAAGAATGCTAAGAAGTATGTCAAAGCTATAAAGAAAGGACTTGAAAAGTAATGCGTGGAAAATTGTTTATCAAAAATTTCAAACCATACCAAGTCCTGAAAAGAACTAAGCAGTCTGACGGCAGAGGTTCTGAAAAGACTGTATACACGATAGATCATATCGAATACGGCACAATGATTTATAGTAAAACAGGCAGTAATCAAGTTGAGACTGTAGCAAATGCAGAAACTGCGGTTGAAAAGCTAAGTTTGTATACAGATAAATCAACCATGATTCCATTTGATACAGTCATACGCAGAGTATCTGACGGAAAGACTTATAAGATTACAAATGATCCTACTGATGCAGTTTCTCCTGATGGAGCACCTATTTATCTAAGAATCCATGATATAGAAGAATTTGAGTTGGACGGAAAGTTGGTTGAAGCATGACTAAGAGCGAAAGATTTTATAGTTTCTTCAACAGTTTCGGGATTCCGGCTTATGAAGAAAATTCAGTCCCTGCTGATGCAGACGGCATTAAAAATGGTGAACCGTATCTTACATATGAGTTCACAGAAGATACATTTGACGGTGATGATATTAACGTCAACGCACAATTATTTGACAAAGATTCCTCATGGCTTTTCCTTGATTCACTCACATCAAGTATATCCGATTACATAGGCAGACAAGGTAAAGTTCTTCCGGTTGATGATGGATATATCCTTGTAATGCGTGGAACGCCATTTGCACAGAATCGAAAGGAATCTGCTGACGGTACGGTGAAATGTAAAGTTCTAACATTCATTGTGCGGTTTTACACTTCTAACTAATACTTAGAAAGGAGCAAAATACATGATTCATATTAACGATTTCAACGTTATCACACTTGAAGATTTCAATGCAATGCAGTTTGATAGCGGTTTTCTAGTTAAAAACTTTGATCCAACTCAGCCAGTTGAGATCACTCATGAGAATCTTGCAGACATTACATCTGGTAACATCTCTTTCTCTCTAACTCCTACAATCGTTGACCTTGGAGCTGACGTTAATAATCTACACGGTGTCTATAAGGAGTTACAGTATCTTTCCAGTTGGTCTGCTGCTACTCTTTCTTATACATCTCTCAAATTTGATCCTGATACTTATGTACAGAATCTTGGTGCAGCGATCATTGACGGCAATAAGGTTGTTCCGAAGATGTATATTGAAGATAGTGACTTTAAGAACATCACTTGGATCGGTCACTTAATCGGCGGCGGATTTGCGGCAATCGTACTGAAAAATGCATTCTCTACTAATGGCTTGCAGATTTCAACTGCTAAAGAGGGCAAGGGTACTGTTTCAGTTACTCTACAGGGATATATGAGTATTGTAGATCAGGACACGGTTCCGGCGGAATTCTACTACATCCCAGGCAGTTCTGTTACAGTTAGCCTTGACAAGCATACAGCCACGATTACAGAGGGAGATACACTAACTCTTACTGCTGTAGTCGCTCCACAGGATGCAACGCTTGTATGGGCTTCTGATGATACGGATAAAGCATCTGTTGTAGATGGTGTTGTTACAGCACTTTCTGCTGGTACAGTCACAATCACCGCAACAGCTACTAAAGATGAAGATTCCGGAGAAGATTACTGTGTAATCAGGATCTTGGAAGATGAGTAATCAAAATCGGGCTAGAGAAAACTGAATAATCAGTTACTCTAGCCCTTTTATCATTTAGAGGAAGAGAGGATTTTACATGGAACGTAAAACACTAGCAAATTGTAAATTATCAGAGTTTATTGCTCAATGCGATAAAGTTGCTACTATTGTAGAAACATCACTTAATGATATTGATTATACAACTGTCATTGACGGGCTTAGAGAGAAATATCAAGATATTGATATAGACGAAGATACTACAGCTTATATCAGACTTGCAACAGATGTTTTTAAGAATATCATGCTTAGTAATTCAGAAGCAACTGTGAGACTGATTGCTGCACTTTCCTTTATGACATATGAAGAAGCAGAAGAACTGGATCCAACAGAAGCACTAAATATCTTCTTAACATGTGTTTTTAGCGAAAGAGTGATTGATTTTTTTCTCTCATACAGGCAGTTGGAGCACAAAAATTCAGGTCTTATCTCTACCGTGTTGATTTGGCTAAAAGTAGCTATTTCAGCGACCAAAGATTCATCGGACAGTCAATCAGAGTCTTGATTGAGCAAGACAACAGACGGCTAATAACAGATTGCTATATAGCCGATTGTCTAAGATTCCTGACTCGGAATTCGGTTGAAATGAGACTGTATGATCTACTAGAACCTGATGATTCACAGCTAGAGATTGACGAAGAAGCAGTTGATGCATTGGAAGATAAACTTCTCACAGAGTTCAATGCTTTGATAAAACACTAATTTTACACACATCCTTAATACAGAGAGGGTGAGAATATAGATGAACGTATTTGACTTAGCCGCTAAGATAGGACTTGATACTAAAGAATACGAAAAAGGACTGAAAGACTCAAAATCAAAATTTGATTCTTTCGCTGATGGTCTTAAAGGAGCGGCAAGCAAAGCCGGAGAGATTGTTTCAGGTCTTGCTAAGACAACAGCAGCGGCAGTAGGAGCAGCATCTACTGCATTTGGTGCTCTAGCAAAGAATGCTCTTGATGCTAGAGCAGACTATGAGCAGCTTGTCGGCGGTGTTGATAAACTATTTGGAGATGCATCTTCCAAAGTTCAAGCATATGCAAACAAGGCTTTTGTAGAAGCTGGTTTATCAGCAAATGAGTACATGGAAACTGTCACAGGCTTTTCAGCATCTCTTATAGCATCCTTAGAGGGAGATACTACGAAAGCCGCAGATATTGCAGATAGAGCCATAAGAGACATGTCCGATAATGCCAATACGTTTGGCACACAAATGCAGTCTATTCAGAATGCATATGCCGGATTTGCCAAAGGGCAATTCAATATGTTGGACAACCTGAAACTTGGCTACGGTGGAACTAAGGAAGAAATGCAACGGCTCATCGAAGATGCTTCTAAGATGGATGAAGAAATGCAGAAACTCAATGTCACGATTGATGCAGAAGATATGAGTTTCGGTAATATCATCAATTCTATCAGCGTTATGCAAGAACATCTTAAAATAGCCGGAACAACTCATAAAGAAGCAGCCGGAACAGTCTCTGGTTCTGTTGCTCAGATGAAAGCGGCATGGAAGAACTTTTTAACTGGAACAGGATCACCAAAGGAATTTGCTGATAGCTTTAAGCAAGTTTTTACAAATATAAGCGGTATGATGACAGACATTGTACCTGAGATCACAGATGGACTTGGTGATCTAGTAAAAGAACTTTCTCCTGAGATTCCTGGCATTGTAAAGAAACTTCTTCCGTCATTCATCAGCGGCGGAGTTGGAATTATTACAGGACTTGCACAATCAGCACCTGAACTGGTTACTGCGATTTCACAATCTATTCCTGAGATCATAAAGCAAGTAAAGAAGAACAAAGAACCTTTGTTAGCAGCCGGAAAAGACCTTATTTCATCAATTTTCCCTGACAATTTTGATGATCTACCGTCACTCATGACAGCAACAACAAAGACAGTTACTACACTAGGCACTAAACTATCTGATCCTAAGAACATTGATATTATCAACGGCAAATTACATGATTTCATGGGTAAATTTGTAGAGGGCTTGACTTCACCAGAAACATTAGATGCTCTATTTGATGAAGAAACTGGTGTTGGAGTTATTGTTGAGAATATAGGTACAGGACTTGTGAAATTTGCATCTAACCTTTTAGATGATGTCGGCACTCTGCTTGATAATCTTGTAAAGTATTTTAGTACACCTGAAAACATTGCAAAAATTCAATCAGGCGGAAAAGGTCTTATAGATACACTCGGTAAGGCACTTACATCAGAAGATGCTAAAATGGCTCTTGGTCACTTCCTTGTATCTCTTTGTCAGTTTATAGCAACATCCATAGCAGCAGGCGGCGGTGCCGGTAATGCTATAGATTGGGAGAATGATGTAGGTGCAGTAATCGGTGCTAAGATCATGAAAGGTCTTTATAACTCCACGCTTTTCGGTTGGTTGTCTAAACTCGGTAACTGGGCTGGTGAGGGTTTATCTGATATGATTCATCAGATAGAACTTGAATATCTAAACGATCCTTATGCAAACGGCACATATGAATCCGAATTACAAAAACGAATTGAAGAGGGCAACCGACAAGCAGCATGGGCGGCACAGGGTATAAAAGCACACTTTGATCCGAATGAATTAACAGGACCTGCAAGAGATGCATACAACAATTCTCATGCAACTGGTTTCTATGCAAATCGACCTACATATCTTAGAAACAGTCTTGTAGGTGAAGCAGGAGATGAAGTTTTACTGCCGCTTGATAACAATGTTAAATGGGCGGAAAAGTTAGCTAATCTCTTAAATCCTCTTAGTGGACAAAGTGTTGTTATTGAGAATATCACGGTCAATGTCGGTAGTGACGGTGAAGATGTTGGTATGGCGGTAGTTAGTAGCATAGATTCAGCTTTCCGCAATATGCAAATTGATACAGCAAGATCAATCGGCGGAACAGGCTTTAAGAATGCATGGACGTAAAGGAGTGATAAGATGTTTGTACAATCAAAAGATTTCTTCCGTTTAGACGGTGTTCCATGTGATTCTGTAGGTCTTTATTGTGATACTCCGCCGATTCAAACCATGTCTGACCGCAATCTACAAAGCTACAATGTAGGGCGAGATGAAGCACTAACTGTGTTTGATGATGAATACAAAGATATTCAGTTTGTCATTCAAGCATATCAGTTCAAGCCTGAAAGCTATGATACATCTGAGATTTACAACTATCTGCAAGGTAAGCAGAAGATTCAATTCAGCAACTGTGAGGACTATTACTACAAGATAAGATCAATCTCTTGTACTCCTACGCAGAAGTATGATGGAGCGATTGTTAGGTATCAGATTACTGTTAGATGCAGACCTTTCAAATACTTTGTAGATGATCCGTGGATTACAATTAGCGGCTCTGGTAATGTTGAGAATGCCGGAACACTCTACTGTATGCCGCAGTATGAAGTACATACAGTAGGACTTGGACCAGCTTCATTGACTGTCAATGGCGTTACTGTAGGTATTGAGGGACATACATATCTTGACGGTATTATCACGATTGATGCAGAGAATCAATATGCTTATGACCACGGCAATTCAATAGTTACTAAGTATACATCCGGTATTTATCAGTATCTAGGTCTTGGCGGTAACTATGTGTTACTAGGCGGCACAGCTAGATCAGTAAGAATCAAGAGAAATCAGCGGAATTTCTGATGGGGGTGAACTAATGGCTACTGTAAACGTTAATACTTGGGATGAATTTGTTTCCGCTGTAGGAGTTGCAGGAGATACCGTTGTTCTCCCAGAGGGCGATTTAGAATGGGATATGAATGAAATACTCCCATATGGTCTTACGCAAGATGTGACGATTGCTTGTCATATGATAGAGGGCAACAATTTCCGCATCAAGAATTTGAACCTAAACAATTATAAATTCATGTATTCAGGTCAAGACATCAAGTATTTCAGAAATCTTAAATGCACAGACTGGATAGGCACCAATGTTTTCTTCTACCTTCGGTTTGGTTCTGATTTCTACTGTTGCACTATCAGCGGCATCACATCAAACGCATCAATCATTGACTGCTCAAATACGTATTCTTACAGCAGATGCGATATGTTGTCATGTTCGATCAATGTTGAAAGTTCTTCAAATTTGTTTACTTTAGGTACATCAGTTGTTGACTTGCGATACTGTAGAGTTGAGATACATGCTCCAAACTCGACTCGCACAGATTGTGTCGGTTCACCAATTTTCTGTGAGTTGGTTTTGTATCTACCGAACGTGAATGATACTTTTTATTCATATAAGTTTAAGGGTTGTACTTTAAGAGGAAATATGCCTAATATCACAAGCGATTATAGAACATGGGGCGGTTGGGACGGTCATCCTACTGTATTTCTTGAAGAAACATTCCCTGTTGCATTTGAAACTAATTACCCTGATTATTTCATCAAATGTACAGAATCAGAGTTTAAGGATGCGGCATTTTTAAGATCAAAAGGATTCCCAATAATTGTAGATGGTGGTGGTTAAAATGGGAGCACAGTATACTGTCTTATCACTACCATCTGCATACTTTCAACCAAGCCAATACAACCGCAACCAGTTATGGACATCAGACATTCATTTTGAGTCTTGCCTGAGGTTCTATGTATCTGTATCATCTTCTCATGATACTTCTACATGGAAATACTGGTTAGAAGGATATGATGCCAATAATTCAAGAATCTTTTACATAGACCTTTGGCAAAACCTATATGAGTGGCGAGACATTGAAAATGTGCTTGGTTTAGATCATATCACGGTAGGCATTTTAACTGATATCGAAACTGTATCACAGTCAGACTTAACCTCAGTAGATATCCACATTCTACCAACCCATAACTGGTATGTAGACGGTGGAAGTCCAGATAATGATTGGTTTGTTCCAAGACCTACTGTACTAGAAGATCAACCTTATCCGATATGGGCTTTTAAACAAGATGATGCTATAAACCGTGGTTATCCTTATAACCTCTTAGTACCTGATAAGGAGATCATAAACATCAATCCAGTCCGGCAGCGTGATTACATCTGTGTATATGATATGCTGTCACAGAAGATTGATTTTAGAACTAATGGTCTTGCAATTCTAAACCCGACAGAAGCGATCATTCATGAAGTTCTCAATGGTGAATACAGTCTCACACTAACACATCCAATAGATGCACTCGGTAAGTGGAGATACATCAGAGAGAGTAATATCATAAAATGCCAAGGGCAGTTATTTACCATCAAAAGAGTTGAATGGAATCACTCTACTAAGAAACTAGGCTCTGTAACAGCATATTGTGAGCACATCTTCTATCAGCTTAATGATATGTGGATTTTTGCAGACGATCAAGAGGATTATCCAACATATGCATATTGTATATCTGCTATGGACGGCATTATGAGAAGATGTGTTACTCTTGATGAACCTGGCATGTACCGTTTTGACTATGAATGGGATTCTACATGGGAATGGTTGAACTCCGGTTGGCAACTTGTTATTGAGGGCAAAGGTGACGGTAAAGGTCAAACACCAGTAGAGAAGTTTTTAGGCTCTGGTGGTATCATAGACCAAAAAGGCGGAGAACTGTACAGAAACAACTTCTATTTTAGTATCAATGAGACTATGGAAAATGCTGATGATAACGCATTTGATTTACGGTTCGGCGGCAATCTTACAGGCATTAAGCGGACTATTGATACATCAACACTTGCTCTATGGTTTGGACTTAGAGATGAAGAAACGAAGTGTTTTGGTGCTATATCATGGGACGGTAGAGCATTCCCTTTGATGCAGTTTCCGCATAACATCGTAAGATCAGATAGTATCAGATACGAAGATGATTACTATGAAGCTGTAAGGCGTGGAGATGTTAATATCTTTGACCGACTCATGCCTGATGTTATGGCAGTGTGGAAGAAAACTGCAACGCCAGTCTTATGTTATGAACTATCTGTTGTAGATATGATTGAAGAACATCCTGAACTGACGAATCATTATAACTTCAAAGTCGGAAATTCTGGCATTGTATATGATGAACTTCTGCTTGGTAGAGTCAAGTTGAAGATCACAGAAACAGAGGTTGACGGCATTACAGGAAAGGTTAAATCCATTGTAATCGGCAGTAAAAACTCTTTTACTAGAGGTGCTGGTTATCCTCTAAATCCTGATTATGGTCAACCAACAACATATACATGGGATTTCCAATTACATGACTCAAATCAACTGTTACTGTTCGATTGTGACGGTAAGGCACTATACCGCAGAGGAACTTACTAAAGGGGTGATAAAATGGCTATTCAAGAGGGCGACAGATACTATCTTGAACACACGGCGGCACAGATAGATGAAGCCATTGATGCAGTAGATAATAAAGCTGATCAGATTGCACTTGATGATGAAATTGACGCTAGACAGAAACTTCTGTTATCTTTCAAGCAAATGCTTGACAGCGGGTGTAAGAATCATTGTATTACGGATGTTGGAAGTGGTCAGCATTATGTAGATGTGCTATGTGGTGGACTTAAAGCAGACGATTATGTAGTCAGCTTTGCAGAACTTAGCAGCACAGATACACTATCAGATACATGTTTAGTTCAAGCACTAAATGGTTCTACAATAGTATCAACTGATGCACAGATTGCAAGAGGTACTGATGTTTCAACTACAATTACACTAACCGGAAAAGCTGATAGAATAAGAGTATATGCAACAGATACTTCTGCATCAACAACAGAAACTGTAGACTTTGTAGATATCATGCTGTGTACAGAAGCTGATTGGAATATATCAACCGAGTGGGTTCCATACTGTCCGTCTTTATACGATCTATACTTAATGGTCTTAGGTCAGTGAGGTGATTGTGATGTATGGTAAGTATGCACTTACAATAGCAGCTTTTCTTGTAGCTGATACACAAGATAGCTTACTGCAAAAGTTAGGTGAGTATGGCATTTTAGGCGTAGTTCTTGCAATTATGTTGTACAAGGATTATAAAAACGAACAATTTTTGCAAAAACTGATCAGCGACCTTAAAAAATCCTTGGATAAGATGTCAGATACGATAGATAAGAAATTACCATGAAAGGGGTAGATGATTTTGAAATACATCGAAAATGTACGTAGAGTAAATCTTGACGGTTCTGCCGTTCTCGATCTACAGGTTAGTGGAGTTCAAGATATTCCTGAAATGATAAGCACATTCAATAGCTTTATAGTCGCTCCTGGCAGTATCTGTCAGGTAGTGCAGATTGGAAAGTTCTATACTCTTGATGAAGATGGCAAATGGTATGACAGCGAGGGCAATGAACCGCCTGTTTTAGAAGATGAAGAAGAAACTGATGAACCGTGAGGTGATCTAAATGTTTAGAAGATCATTTTACAAGTATCTGAAAGATAGCTTTCTACATGGTGGCGATGGCGGAGATACACCAACTCCGCCTACACCGCCAACACCAACACCTGAATATGTACCGACTACACGGAATGGTGATGGTCTGTATGGTCTGATAGACGGTGAATATGTACCTCTTACTTGTACTACATTCATTACGGAATCATGGTATTATTGGGCTACTGTATCAGGGAAAAAGGTTAAAACATATCTTATAGGAAGCACTTATCCGTCTTATGATAGTAATACTGGTTGGGCTACTTATAGTAAACCGCTTAATCAGATCACAGATAATGAATGGAATAGTCATACTTTCGCTTACTATGACGGTGGATACAAGGAAATAACCAGAGAAAAAACAACCACTTACAGATACTTTTATAACGGCACAACATATACAGGTCAGAGATATGAGAAAGTTGAATAATGGGGGCGATAAAGATGAAACCACTTTTAGAACGTAAGCAATCACAGACATACTTTGAGAAGCTAAAATGGAAATCATTTTTAGGCGGCGATACTCCAACTACCAAGACAGTTGTATATGGTCATAATGGTGTTGCCTATCTATGCAAGGATAACAAGTATTACGGAGTTAAGGGGGAAATAGAAAATGGCGATTGAAGTTTATGACGGCTTATATTCCGGTCAAGAACTTGATGCGGCTGTTACGGTAGTCAATGCAGTAATCCCGTCAACAGCAACCGCACAGAACAAGTTAGCAACAGAAGCAGATATATCACAGCTTGATACTACTGTATCAGGTCTTGTAAGTGATGTTGCAGATATTCAGGGGGATATTGATAATATTCTTGATGATGTTAGTGACCTTGATACATCAGTATCTACGATCAACAGCACCATTACTGACATTCAGGGGGATATTACAGATATTGATGGTAAGATTCCATCTGCCGCTACTGCACAGAATCAGCTTGCGGATAAAGAGTATGTAAACAGTTCTGTAAGCACTAATACAGCAAATTACATCAGCAATAACGGAGAACCTTTTACATCTGTAGCTGCTCTTGAAGCATATTCAGGTACAGTAACAAATAATGATTATGCTTTTGTAACAGGCTTAGACGCATCCGGAAATACCTATTATGACAGATATAAAGCTACTGTATCAGGTGCTACTGTTATATGGGCTAAAGAGTACAGATTGAATAACTCTAGCTTTACTTCTACACAATGGGCTTCTATAAATTCTGGTATTACTTCTGGTGATGTATCTGCAATATCATCAATTCAGGCTGTTATCCCGTCAACTGCAACATCAAGCAATAAACTCGCTACTGCAAGTGATGTATCTACAGTTGCAGGAGATGTAACTGCGATTGAAGCTAAGATTCCAAGTGGTGCAAGTTCAAGCAATCAAATGGCTACAGCATCTGACATTACAGAAATTACCGATCTAATTCCAAGCGGCGCATCAACAACTAATCTTTTAGCAACAGCATCAGATGTATCTACTGTATCTGGTAATGTTAGTGCAATAGAAGCTAAGATTCCGTCAGGTGCATCTTCAAGCAACAAACTTGCGACAGCTTCTGATATCACAGGAATTACTGATAAGATTCCTAGTGGAGCATCATCTTCTAATCAGCTCGCTACTGCATCCGATATTACCGGAATCACTCAGTTGATCCCGTCTACAGCAACTACATCAAATAAACTCGCTACAATGGCAGATATCCCTGGCGGTGGTGGTGGTGGTATTGCCGGAGTACAGATCAACGGTGTTGATTTAACGCCGGATGCCAATAACAAAGTTGATATTCCTATGTCTGGAAGTATGGTTTTAGGAGTTATAAAAACTTCGCCAACATACTGTACTGATATAGGCACTAGCGGATCAACTCTTACTGGTGAACTATGTGCATCAGAAGTACAGTACGCTGACTATGCATCACTTGATGATTCTGCATTTATAAGTAAAGGTACTCTTGATAATGTGCTTGCCGGAATGAACATTGATGATGTTTCAGATGAAGAGTGGACTTTCGTAGTTGATGATGGTCAAGGTGGAACTACTACTATTACTAAGACTGTAAAAGTCTGCCCTACATATATACAGACTGATGCACCAACAGATCAAGTTGTTGGTACGCTTTATGGATTTGTAAATGGTGAGTATCTACCTTTAACGTATGACTTCTCGGAATTTACTTATACAGTTGATGATGATTACGGGATTACACATGATATTAGTGAACTTGTGAATATTGGTTGGCTGGCGACAAGATTATACACATATAATTCTTCAACTGGTTATTATAACACCACAGGCTATTATTATACTGGTTGGCAAGAGCCATACTTCGGCTATCCTGAATCATTCCCTGATAACACGTATTTCGTTGATGGAAGAGAATCATCACTTTCATATGGCTATTTAGCTGTATCAAGAGTTCTTCCAACATATTATCTGCCTGATGGTGTGACTGAGTACACAGGACAAAGATATTATAAATCAACGTAAGGCGGTGAAAGTATGAGCATTGATTTTTCAACCGTTAAATTATGGAACATTCCAGAGGGCGAAGTCTTATCGGCTTCGCTCAATGGAGTACAAGTATGGGAAAAACAGTCTCCAACGCCAACTCCGGCAATAACAGCAGATGTTACTTTTATAGACTATGACGGAACTATTCTTTATGAATATACAGCCGCTGATTTCCTAAATCTTTCAGCACTCCCTGCTACTGTAGATCATACTTCTTTAGGTGATGGACTAGGTGCTGGTAGTTGGAACTGGTCTTTATCAGAAGCTAAAACACAGGTACAGAATTGCGGAAAAGTTATTATCGGTCAAACTTGTGGTGTATTAGTTCCTCAGAGTATTAAAGACTATGACAGTTATTCATCTTCTTCTAAAATGCTATTTTCCTTATTCTTTAAGGGTGTTGATAATAACATTAAACTTTGCTTTAGACCATATACAGAGAGTAGCAAAACAACATATCTATATCATGATTGGGGAGACGGAAATATCACAAAAAACTCTTATACGTCTTTTATTACTTACGGACAAACATATACACATAGTTATAGTAATTCGGGTGATTATACTGTACATGCAAGTTCATATGCTTCAACTAGTGGTCTTTCAAGTTATGGTTTTGTTACACAAAAAGAAGCTAGTAATTATTCAGCTTTACCATATGAACCAACTGATAATTCAAAAGATAATGATATTTATTATAAAGACAGAGTTACTAAGATGTATATTGGAAGTTATTTTGAAGTAGTGCTTAGAGCCGCTTCACATGACTATATTAAAGATTTCTCAAATATGAAATACATAAACTACAAATCAGACTATATATATGGAAACGCAGGACTATATGGAACATTTTTATCTGGTGCATCAAGTCTTGTTGCTTATGTTTCTCCAACAGCATTTAGAACTCATAGTTATAATTCAACTTATGGAACAGCATACTACTTATCAAATACTCCTATCCTTAAAGTATTGTCGCTATCTAATGGTGCTGGTGTCGGTAACGATGGTTCAACTAATCCAAAAGTTGCAATGTGTAATAATAGTGGAATAGAACAAATATATTTAACCTACAATTTCCAAAAAATAACAGACAGTTTCAATAGCTGTAGTAATCTAAGAGAAGCAATACTACCTTGCGGCAGCAATTCAAACACAGTTAAAATAGATGGATGTTTCAAAGATTGTTCCGCTTTACAAACTTTGAAATTCACAAGCACAAAATCATCATCTATGTATAATATCACAAACGATTCTTTCCAAAACTTGCCGACTACATGCAAAATATACGTTCCATCAGCAAAAATGGCAGATTATAAGGCACTATCAGGAATGCCTGATCCAACAGTATATGAATATATCGGTTATTAAAAGAAATAAGCATTCTCTCCGGCAGTCCAGAGAGAATGCTTATGATTAGTATGTGTAGATCAATGAACAGTTTTTTCCATATAGCAATCAAGAAACTCTTGTGTAACACCATGAAGATTTCTATGAGTACACATGTGATACAATTCCTCAACGGAAGAATAGGACATGTATCTAGCATCCAATGACAGGAATTGTTGTCTATTAGCTTCATCAATGACTTTTTGACGGTCATCATCAGGTGCTACAATAACATATCTTGTCATGAAAGACGGCATAGCATCTTGTAAGCCTTTCATTCGTGTAAGACCTGATGTAACTCCTGTAGTATGCTCAACTTCCATGACTGCTGGCATATATTTATGGTTTTGAAACCAAATGCAATCAATGAATTTAGCAGATGGTTCTGCGCCAGGAAATATAGATATAAGTTCATTGGATAGTGAAGAAATAATACCTTGTTGCTCAATGAGCGGTTTATCCTTATATTTGATACCTTTGTCATTTTGAGCTATCCAAGTTCTGTATCCTAGTTGCAGTCCGATCAGATATAAAGCTACTTGTATCTGTGTATGTCTCCTTACTACTTCTATATCAAGACCTGTACTTAAAACCAGTTCATCCGGCAGCACAATACTGTCATATGTAACAGACTTTATAGGAATCTCAGATATAGCCATGTTTGGCACTTTCTTTTCTTCTAAAACTCCTTGCTGATGCGGAGAGTCCGGAAGCCAAATCAAGTGTTTATGACCATGCTCAATAGTTGACTGACCGTCAATATCTTTAATTCTGCCTGGATAGCAATAGTAGAACTCAGGAGTAAGAGCCATAAGCGTTTCAAGCACAGAGCGAGTATTATATGAAGCACCGAGTATTCTATCTAAGTTAATTGGTTCACCATTAGATACTGCATTCGCTACTCTCCATATCATTTCTTTTGATATGCTTTCTGCCTTTGCATCTGCATATGTCTCGCCCTTTTTAGGATTCCACCGCTTTATAATGATAGGTCCTGCTGGCATGTTTACAGTCTCAATATGGATCAATCCAGGAGTTCTAGGATTGATGTAATTATAATTCCTGTTTCTTGCAAGCAAATTGATTGCATGTACAAGATTATATGCAGTATACTGTGCCATGATAGTTAAACCTCTTTCATGAAATCAGCTATCGTTTTGGCGATACCACTTGCTAGAAGATATGGTACGCCGTTACCAGTTGTCTTGAACTTATCAGTCAATGACATATCCGGCGGCAATTCAAATTCTTTTGGAAGTGATTGCAACGCAAGTGCTTCTGCAACAGTCAATCTTCTAGCTTTATAAGGGTGTAGATGTACTTCATTGTTACCATAAGCAACAGTAGGCGAATATCTCCAACGATGCAAACGCTTATATGATTTCTTGGAATCATCACCTTCATCAACTGAAAGCATCCTTGTTATTCCAGATCGCGGAACAAAGCAATCATTGCAATTCGGATGATTTTCAACATCATTTTTATCAAACCAATACTGAACTGTCAACTCTTTAGGTATCCCAACAGGGCATTCCATATGGCTGTTTTCTGCAAAAGGTGCAGTTGCAGGCCAGCTAATTCCTTTTATATCTTCCAAAGAGTAAGTGATGTATTTATTCCAAAAAAATCTTTTAAGAGGATCGGTATTAGAGTTATCGAACAACCGTTTGTTTACACCAAATAAGAGAATTCGATCTCTGTCTTGCGGAGCACCAAATTCCAAAGCGTTTGTCAGTCGCTCAGTCATTAGATACCCTGCATTAGATAGCATACCCTTTAATTCTTCAAAAAATGCTCTGTGCTTTGCAGTTTTCCACAAACCCTTGACATTCTCAAACAGGAAGAAATCTGGTTTCTGATCAATGATCAGATTTATATATGATAAAGACAGTTTACCATTATCACCGTTTCTTCCTCTCTGCTTTCCGGCTACAGAGAAATCAGGGCAAGGCGGACCACCAATGAAACCAACATAATCTCCATTGGCTTTTATATCTCTAATATGCTTTGCCAGTTCTTCCTTTCTGTCAGACAGGTAAGAATTGACATCACTATTATCATATCCAAAAACAGGAGCAGCAATTCCCATCTTGCTTCTTGAATATTTGTACGCATTTATGAAAGAAGTAGAAAACTCATTTACAAGAACAATGTCAAATCCATTCGTTTCAAATCCTAAGTCAAGGAAACCGCTACCAGAAAAGAATGAAAAGATTTTAAGGTTGCTCATAATGCGGCGACTCCATTTCTGAAAGTGTTATTTTATATTATACCATATATAAATGCTTTTTTCAAGTCTATTTTCAATAGAAAGGGGAATAGATATGGTTAAAACTTATGCTTATAATGATAATACTCAATTATCCCCACATTTTAACATCACAGAGTTTAGATGTAAATGCGGCGGCAAGCACGATACACCGCTAGATGATACTCTTATAGATAAATTAGAACAACTGTTCACCGCTCTTGACTGCGGAAAGATCATAGTATCATCCGGCTATAGATGCTACTCACATGATAAATCTGTCGGCGGCAACGGCAGCGGATATCATACTAAAGGTATGGCTGCTGATATCTGCTGTTATAATAAGAATGGTGGAATCATATCATCTAAGCTAGTATGTTGTAAAGCCCAAGATATAGGATTCGGCGGCATGGCAAATATCAACACTTCATATACATATACTCATGTAGACGTAAGAACAGGCGGAAGATGGTTTGGAAATGAAATTTATGGATATGGTTCTCTTTACGATCATGGAAAGCCTGTAACTGATTTCTACGAGTATTTTGGTATACAGAGAGATGATGATACACCAAAGCCTACAAAGCCAACAGCAGTTCTTAAAGAGGGCAGTAAAGGTGAAGATGTAAAATGGCTTCAAGAGAAGTTGAAGAACAAAGGTTTTTATAATGGTGAAATTTCAGGAGAGTTTGATATCATTACTCTTGGAGCAGTCCTAGCTTTTCAGATGAAGAATCATTTAGATGTTGACGGCATATGCGGTAATCAAACTTATAGTAAACTATAAGTTGTGAGGGTGGGGTTATGACTTCACCCTCATTCTATTTACTGTTAAATCATTGTAAGAAAATGCGAAACAGAAGGAAATACTTGACTTTCATTTGTGTTCATGATATGATAAACGCAAGAAAGGCGGTGTTCTATAATGAACAATGAAGAATGGAGAGACATTAAAGGATTTGAGGGACTATACCAAGTTTCTAATCTCGGCAGAGTAAAACGTGTTTTTAGGCAAATATATGATGAAGAAACCGGATATTACAGATGTTACAAAGAGAAGATCATGAAAATAAGCAAAACGTATAAAGGTGTTCCTTATTTGCGTGTTAAATTAACAGATAACAGCGGCAATGGAAAACTATACAGAGTACATAGATTAGTAGCAGAAGCATTCTGTGATAATCCCGATCCAGAAAACTTTAACTGTGTAAACCACAAAGACGAGAACAAACTAAACAATAGAGCAGATAATCTTGAATGGTGTACGAATGAGTATAATTATAGGTACTCATATGAAAGGCATCCTGAGAGATACGGTGACTTTTCAAGAAAGAAAGTTAGATGTATTGAAACAGGAAAGATTTATGATTCATTGACAGAGTGCGCAAGAGATTTTAATAATAGTGAAACTCACATCAGTTCATGTTGCAGAGGTAGGATTCACTCTACTCGTGGACATCATTTTGAATACGTTGAGGATGAGTTGCCGTGACTACTTTCGTGGTGACTCGTTCCTACTTTTTTCTCAAAATATGATATATTTGTCACAATATATTGAATACGGTATACTATATTAAGGATAGAAAAACAACGCACCTACTTGAATAATCAAGCAAGTACGTTGCTTTACCACGTAAGCAGGCGAGGGGAATCGAACCCGCACACAATATAACAAAATCCACGTATCTACGTGATGTTATTTTTCCGTGGTGAATTTCGTGTCTACTTCTTTCAGATCATCACCAAAAGTCTGACTGAAATAATCACAAATCCTATCCTCTACTTTCTGTCTTTCCTTTGTCATAGTATGACGATAAACTGACTTCAAAGTGCTATCAGTATGCCATCCACCACGAGCCATGATGTACTGGTCAGGAACTCCGAGAGCGTGTAAAATGGATGCCTGATAGTGTCTGAGGTCATGCAGTCTGAATCTCTGATCACCGAACAGCTTTTTGCCAATCAGTATAAATTGGTTGGTAAGTGTACCAGGCTTATAATTACAGACTCTACCCTCTGTAGGGAGCAGATCAAGCACTTCTTTAGGCATTGTAACATCACGCTTAGAGTCCTTTGTCTTTGTGACTTTCGTAACCCAGCGATTAGTCTGATCCTGAACTACCGCCCGTCTGACATGGATGATGCCTTTTTCTCTATCAATATCAGATGCATCAAGACCACAAATTTCAGATCGGCGGAGAGAGCCAAAGGCAGCTAAGAGAACACCATAATACAAATCAGGTTTATGCTTCACGCCGTCTATAAGAATTTTTATATCATCTTCTTCAGGAATGTGATAGTCCGGATTTTCCACACGCTTCATATGAGTGCGAATAGACATATCAGGTCTTACAGAGTGAAGGACTGCGCTTAAAAGTCCGTGGTAGTTGTGAATAGTTTTAGGAGAGCGATTGACAGACATCCTGTCAGTCGCTTTTTGTATATCATCCTGAGTTATATCACATACACGCTTATCCATCAACTCTGAATATCCGTTTCTCTGCCGCTTGCGATAGTCACGAATGGTAGATGGTGACATGCTTTCTTCTCGATCAGCGATATACTTGTCATATGCTTCTCTAAGCGTTATCTCATCCTCAGTACGCTTCTCCTTGACTTTTTTATCATGCTTATACTGCTGTAAAAACAAGTTTGCAAGAAATTCCGCTTCTTGCTTCGTATCTGCGGTAAAAGACTTCTGTACTTTTTTGCCGTGTTCATCGGTATACAAAAATGCTCTACACCGCCACTTTCCTGACGGCAATTTTCTAGCTTTCATACAATCACCCCCTTTTATAAATATAGTATACCATATTTATTCACAAAAATCAATGGTAATGCTGCCGCTTTTTGCACACTTTTCTGAACATGGTCCTGTTAAAAACGTATAAAACCTAAAACTACTATTGACTTTTGTTTCCATTCATGATATGACTAAACTAAAAGATGCGGCATGAAAAGCAACGTATCTTAGAGGATTATATGGTTAGGAATAACCAAGATTAAAAGTTTTGATGTTTCTATGAGGAGGAAACAAACATGAACGAACTTAAATTTTTTGAGAATGATGCGTTTGGTGAAATCCGCATCATCGAAACCAATGACGGCAATGTGATGTTCTGCGGAACGGACATTGCAAGGGCACTCGGATACACCAATCCGCAGAAAGCTATTCGTGACCATTGTAAAACAGATGGGGTAACGAATCGTTCAGTCATCGACAGCATAGGCAGACAGCAGGAAGCAAAGTTTATCAGCGAGGGCAATGTATACCGCCTTATCACTCACAGTAAACTGCCGAATGCAGAGAAGTTTGAAAAGTGGGTGTTTGAGGAAGTTCTACCGTCAATCCGTAAAAACGGTTTCTATGGTACAGACCAATTTCTTGAATGTTCTATTAACAACCCAGAGTATGCAATCGAGATGCTTAAAGCATACAAACAAGAGCGAGATAACAGAAAAATGCTAGAACATAAAGTAGTAAGACTTGAAACAAAGATTGAAAATGATGCTCCTATGGTGGAATTTGCAAAGGCTCTTGCAGATAGTGATGAATTGCTGACAGTAGGGGAGTTTGCATGTATTGTCAATCAGGCTCTTGCGGTATCATTTACTGATGTGTCTGTAGGACGGAATCAGATGTTTGAAATTCTTAGAGAGAATGGGCATCTACTCAGTCAAAAGTCAATGAGAAATGCTCCAAGTTCATTTATGTCTAAGAATGATTACATGAGGATTGTAAAGGTATACAGCGATAGAGATAGACGGTACAATCCAGAAACAAGGATCACACACTCCGGCGCAATGTATCTGTTTAAGAGTCTTAGAAATCAGGTACGTAAGGAATCTAAGAGAGATTCTTTTAGACGCATGTTTTGATATAGAATCAAGGGAGTGAAACACACTCACTCCCTTTATAAATACGATAGATATACAAAATATTGATAATCATACACAAAAAATTGAACTTTGGAACACATTATAGATAGAGGGTGATTGAGATGCCGATAGGGTTTCATACTGATACTGATGATTTAATATATGACTTAGACTTACCACCAATAGGCGGACTACATGGATTTGAAGATGATGAAGATATAGAATATCCGCCAATGGGCGGACTACATGGAGAGGATGAAGAGGATTATGATGAAAGAGATTGAAGGACTAGAGGGTAAATATGCAGTCACAGATGATGGTAGAGTGTGGTCAATCCGTAAAGAGCAGTATATCAAACCCTCAGTTACACCGCAAGGCTACTACAGGGTGAACTTATGCGGTAAATGGCATTATGTGCATGATCTGGTCTTGAATGCCTTTAAGCCGCTTAGTGACTTTGATAGGATGCTACAAGCACAGGAACATTTCTGGGAATGTGACCACATTGACAATGATAAGTCAAATAATCACATCAGCAATCTCCATTGGTGTGATCGGCTATACAATCTGCGCAAGCGTGAAAAATCAAAGCCTGGCAAGGTCAGAGAGATACTAGATGAAGATACTGGTAAGACTTATAATAATGCACGATTAGCGGCGGAAGATGTTGGATGCAGTAGACAAACAGTTTTGATGTGTTGTCACGGACAACTGTTCACCGCTAACGGACACCATCTAAGATTTAAGGGGGAATAAATTATGGGGAAAAAGCAGTCAACGGCGTGTTGGTCGCCTACAGATGCTATAAACGTCAACGAAACTGAGAACCGACTACTTTTTGAAGATTTTATAAACGCCTTACCGGACCCGTATCACAGCGATCTACGAGATGCTTTTATCATCGAGAAAAGAAAAGATGATCCTACATCTATCGCTTCACGCACTAGAGATATACTTGAATACAAAGGTAAGGCATATGATGTGATCAGAGATACTGACCTTTATACTCTGATGACAGACGTGTATCTTGATATGATACAAGACTATGCTCTCATGGCTCTTACATGCGGCACAGGGCGACTATCTATCATGAAAGAGTGTGTCTCTCTATATGAAGAGAGAAATTTTCAGACCACTACTGTAGGTAATGCAGGGTGTGAAAAGGCAGATAGACAAAGAGAATTACTTAAAAAACTGTTTGAAACACTTAATGACTTAATAGAAAGTTATAAAGAAATTATTTAAGGGGTGATTGTATGGCTTACAACCCAGCAAAACGTGTGCTATCTGAGATTGTTGGACGATGCTATGAACACAGGATAAGTCTAACATCTTTAGCAAAGAAGCTGTCATATTCTTCTGGAACGGCTCACAATGACCGGATACATCCAGAGAACATGAGTTTGAAGCGGCTTATGTCTTACATGGCTGCACTCGGAATCAAAGAACTTACAATAAAATTGGAGGAAGATTAAGATGAGTAGATACGAACCTTTTGATGATTTTGACTACATGGACGATGCTGATGCATATGATCAAGAGTATCATGACATCTATACTGACTATGAGGATAGAGAAGCACAGATGTATGATGAATATGATGAAGTACAGAGACTTTTAAGAGAATGTGGTCTTGAATGAACACATGTTCTAATTGTAACGATATTGCTACAACAAACATAGTACATCTATTGACAAAACAATCGTTTTGTGATATAATAATAGTACAATCAAATCCTTCTATCGTTTTGTCATAAAATTCCTTTCTATCTATCGCTCTCTGTGGTTACGGCACAGGGAGCATTTTTTATGCCTTGAAATACTGCATAAATATAGTATAGCCGTGAGAACGTTCAAAATGCGATTTAAGGGCAGTTTGTATTCAAGTGGCAACTTTTACTAGAAAAGCATCAGAAGCCCCTAGAATCGAACGCTAGACGGCTTAAAATTGATTGTGTGGTTCATAGATCGGATTCAAGCTGAAAAGTATCCTATATTTTGATTCAAGTGATCACTAAAACAAGCATATCTGTAAAACAGCCTAGAATGCGATTTAAGAGCGGTTTTAAGCTAAAAGGTTATCTGACACCTAAAACACTCTATACCCACCTTAAAACGGATGCTATACAGCTTAGAATCAATCCTGATAAATCATGTGTATGTTGAACACTAAAACAAGCATTACAAGAAAGAGAAAAGGTTTCTTTCCCCCATACCCCCTATCTTCTAAAAGAGAAAGAATCTTATAATATTTCTTTCTTTATTATTTTATTCTCTTTTTTATTATTAAATATCAGATTATAATATTAAGAAATAAAAGAAAATATAATATAAAATATAATATACATATACCCGTTTTTTCAAAAATCGGCTGTCTGAATGTTGGATTTAACGTGCTTGCTTGATTTTTAGCATCCTCACTTTGAGGAATCGTAACTCAAATTGAGGAATCTGATTTGCTGAACTTAATAGCCCTCAAATTGAGGAATCGTAACTCAAATTGAGAAAGACCTCTGAATGATTAGTCCAGAGGTCTTTTATCATCAGAATGGGTGTAGATCGCTGCCGGATTGTTTTACAAGTGGTTGTTTACTTCGTACTCCATGATCCTTAACTGGTAAATCTGCAAATGTTTCTGAATCATCCATATATGTAGCTTCAAATTTACCATAGTTCACATCATACTTGTATCTAACCTTTTCACCAACCTTACCATACCGATTCTTAGTTATTTTTAAGGTCAAAACATCACTTGACATTTTGGAAGATATTGCTAAAGTTGCATTGTGAGATATTCCGTCAGAATCTCTGATACTATCAAGTTCCGGAGTGTTCTCACTAACTCCTGTTCTGTTAGCTTGTGCGACAACAACAATCGGCATTTTTAGTTCGATGCTCATTGTCATCAAATCTTCTGCTATATGGGTGAGCTGAGTGGTTCTGTTATCTCCACGCTTTGCACGTTCATCAACCATATATGATATGCCGTCTATTCCAAGAAGTTCAATGTTATTCTTCTGTACCCACCGCTTCAAAGCAGATACTGTTGTACGGTTTTGGAAAGTTCCGGGATTGCAGAATAGGTAGTCTGCACCTTGTTTAGTGGATTCTGCAAGAGCATATTCCTTATATCTCTCAATTTCTTCATCAGACATTCTTCTGCCTGATGTGATAGAGAAGTTGTCAAAATTTCCGTTAAGTGTATCTGTTCTATAGCCGTATGTTTCAGCAGACATTTCAGGAGAGAAAACACCAACAGTTCTTCCTACATGGTAGTTATACTGTAGAATCTTGTTTAGAACCCAAGATTTGCAGTTTCCAGTACGCGCATATATGACTGCAAGTTCTTCTGATCGTCTAAGACCGCCTATAAGATCGTCCAACTCCTTAAAGCCAGTACCGTACATATACGGAATATCGGACTTGCAGTTTTCTATGTACGTTTCATATCTCTTGAATGCGGTGCGTTTAAGACTTACAGAATCATCAGACTGAATGGAACTGATTGTTTTAAGAGCCTTGTTAGCTGCATCAATAACATATTCAAACCCGTTTTTAACCTCTCCGACAGTAACGAGATTGACAAATTTGCGGTAATCGTCCTTTAGAAAATCCTCTTGTGCCTTTTCATTGTATATGGTATCTACAAGATACTTCTCTGTATATGTATCAGCATCTGTGCGAAGTGAAAACATGCTTATCTGCTGATATTCTTCTCTATCAGCAACATCCTTATTGTCAGGATTGTTTTCAAGCAATGTTTTTATATCATTAAGATGCTCTTGTACAATATCACTTGTCGGCGGATTGCCGTATCTATCGTTATACTCCATGACATAATCATAAAGTTTTCCATAGTTGAAGAAGAAACTCCTGTCAATGCCATTATCAAGAATCAAATCTGCTGACCGTTTCAATATACAGTAAGATAGTACCTGTTCCTCTATCAAAGTACCCATTACTGATCACCCCCAAATAGCTTATCAAAATCCGCAAGACTGTTTCTACGCTTATCAGTACCTTTAATCTCGATTAGTTTAGATCGCTCATTACAGAGACTTGCAAGCATCTGATTTGAAGCATATGCATCTTCCATTGATAGGTTAGAAGTATAGATGTTTGACTTCTCATGCAAGATACGGTATCTGAGAACATTGTCAATGATTTCATGTCCGTATTTAGAATAGTCCGTGGCGAAAAGGTTATCAAAAACTACAAGATCACAGTCTTTTACAATCTGGATATTGTCTGTGAAATCAGGATCATTCTTATGCAGTCTATGATATTCTATCAGTTCATCTGCTGGTACTAACATACCTCTGCATTCATTCTCTGGAACTACACTTAAACACTTATGATACAGATAATTCAAAAGAATCTTAATGCCTATCGTTGTTTTTCCAACTCCGGTAGTGCCGTATAGATACAAAGAAAATCCACCATTTACAAAGTCAACTGGGTTAGAACAGATGTTATTTATAATAGTCCGCGCCTTGGAAGAACATTTGTTTAGATTATCGCTGATATCATGATGATGAATCTTAGTATCAGGGATATTTGCATGAGAAAGATACAGAGTGAAGTTAAAGAATGCATCACACATCAAAGAATCACATGAACTACCACTATCACAACAATCAAAGCATCCGCGCAAAGGACACTTAGAAACATCCTTTAATCTATCAATACTATTAAACATGATCAAACACCCCAACATCCATTCCGTAATCAGAAATATTTTCAACGCCCTTTTTGAAACTCCTAAAGTTTTGATTCTTCTCCCAACTCGGCAACATTTGGTAGTTACCGTGTCTGGACAGTTCTTTGGATTTTTCAAGCATCCGCTTCATATCTCTTTGATGATGCTCCATAAAGTCAATCAATTCTCCATTCAGAGCATCAGGAGAATATGTCCCCCTATGTTTAGGCTGATACTGATTGATCCATGTGATCAGATTAGTTTCAAGTTCTTCATGACCGTCAACATCTGCGAAGTATTGATTAACCCACACTCTAATAACTTCTCTATATGTATTGATAGTCGGCTTGTTTTGCTGTTTCTTAATCTTCTTGTTACTGGCATCAAACAAAGCACCATTGCTAGGAGTATCATTATCATGCTCTACAAGAACATTCGGTGATATACACAGTTTGTGGTTGCGCTCAACAATCAGAGACTTAGATTTTAAGTTATCAATGTTCCGAAGTGTATTGTCTCTGCGTTTATGCATGAACTTTGCAATGTCATCAGCGGTAGCCTTACTATTAGTATAGATAAGACTAAAGATCATAACATCATCACCAGTAATGCCAAGTTCATACATCCATGATTCTGTTACTGCATTTTTAATCATATCAATCATCCTTTCTATCTTTCTTATAGTCGAACTCTAGCCGCTGTAAAGAATCACGAATGTCTTGCTCAATGTCTTTGAGCATACATTCTATTACTAAGTCTGGATATTTCTTGAATCCTTTGTCAGTAATCAAATTTCTAGCATCACGATAAACAGCAGAGAAATAGTTGTAGATCACTTTATGTTCTTTTTCAATCTTTTCAAGTTCATCTACTCTTATAGGACGAGATGCTTTTTTCAGAATCTGCTTGTCCTTTTCTCTTACTTCTTCGGCAGTCGGCAAAGCGAAGAATCCAAATCTAGGTTCTACAGGTGGTACATACTTGTTAGACATAATTAAACTTCCTTTCCAATAAAAACAATGAGAGCCTTATGTGGTTGCGGACACATAAGACTCTCTTTATTCATAATCAGCATAAGCTGAGATATGACTATTTAATCCTCTTTTGCAAGCCGCAACACTTACAGCACCTAATGTATTGCGAAGTATAATTTATCCATATCGCAGATCCATAAAATCTTGAAGTGATCAAACATTTGCACAAACTATCATGATTGATATGATGAATTATTCATCCTCATCATCATCTTCATCTTAATCACAGTTGCACTTTCACATGAAAATCAATCTGCCGGAATTGAAACGATTGTATGCCTCTTGTCTGGTATAATCACCGGAGCAATTCCAGTAAGTCGGATAGTTAGTATGCACTCTCTTTGCTCTGATGTATACAGACAACCTATCGCCATTTTTGGTATATGCTCCAGTGACTCTGCCTTCGCTGTCAAGAATGATCTTATAATCTCTCCATGTTCTCATAATAAACTTCCTTTCATCAAAAAAACCTCTGATCAGTAGTGCGAGTACCGATCAGAGGTTTGTCTATATCAAATCCGGATAACCGGATATTGATTTCTATTTAGGAACTCGCACTTCCTTTGTTGTGATTTAAGTATAGCATAAATGGATTAAAAAATCTATATATTTTTTAAACAAACTTTAGTATCCAAATTTAATATTATATTCGGCAGCTTGCATAGAAAATGGCGTATTTCCTTCGTTTCTGGTAATTTATTACCATGAAATACAAAGTTAATGCAATTAAAGATTATTCTGATATACAAATTTTATAAGATTCTGACATTAAATGATTTACTACCATACACATTAAGTATCAGCACAGGCAAATTAAATCATAAGATTAGAGGAAAAGAGGATAAGATTATGAAAAACATTATTCACATAACGGATAACTACTACTTCTGTTCAGATAAGTGCTCCCTCATACTACTGTGTAGGCGTCCTAAAATGGATGCCCCCAGTCTCGGTATCAAGTCAAACGGTGAGTATGTATATGACGAAGTAGGATATTATTCTTCCATGAGAACATTACTTAATGCCTTACCAGATGTGATCATCCGTAGAGAAGTAGAATCTGGAGATTTGAAAACATTAGGTCAAATCCTATACCGCCTTAATGAAATTCAGTCCACCATAGATGATATTACTTGACTTCACATACTGATAATTCTCTTAACATAAATTTAACATTTCATTATACCCCCACCATTTCTTATGTTAAATCCATGTAAAATTTTCAGAGATACAAAAAATATCGTGAATGACGGGGGAATGATGCCCCTATCGCCCCTCTCTCCGACC
>JAEIGA010001934.1_pt1 | contig 33001 bp, 60 predicted proteins | sample 9270691 | NCBI WGS metagenome assembly JAEIGA01 (sample SAMN17057246, study PRJNA624740) | gut metagenome | biome: biome; isolation source: fecal sample | host: Bos grunniens | place: China: Xizang | collected 2019 | reverse complement strand
TGCATTTCCACTAATATCAATACTCCAAGTACCTGAAGCACCTCCACCTGTTTTTGTTGGTGCAAAATCATTATAATTGCTCGCATCTAATATTCTATAAGCCGCATTTTTAGTACCACTATCGCTTTTATCATATCTATAATGGTATAAGTCATCACTACTTGAACGAAAATATAAAGAATTATTTAAAGTACCTAAACTAATAGCTGTACCATCAGAAGGAACACCTGTCCAAGTTTTAGACTTTACTCCTAAAACTCCATTTCCGTTTTCGTCTGAAATACTTATTCCCGAAAGAATATAAATTGAATTATTGAACTATTTTTTTCCAGTAATTGTCTGTGTTGTATCAAGAGTAACGTAATTTCCTGCACTTAAGGCGAAATCAGTCAAAGGTTTAGATCCGCCACCTGCTAGCAGTACGTAAGAATCACTGCCTACAGATTCGGCAGTTTGTTTATAAAATCCGTCTTTTAATTTCGCCATATTATATTAATTTTTTAAATTTGAATGTTAATGTTTTACTTGCAGCACTATTTGTAGAATACGCAATTTGTAGTTTAATAGTTTTACTAGTTTTATCGTGCTTAGTTCTTAGATAATAATGACCAGACATATCAAACCCTCCTCCATGTAAAACAATTTCATCTGAGTAGTCAACCGTTATACCTCCTGAAATACTAGGCATAATAGTCATATATCCTGTAAAGTAATAGCAACCTTCGCGCTCTATTTGAACTGCATAACTACCGTTTCCATTTGGAAATGTAGCAGCATCTAACACAATACCAGTATCCATCCAATCTTTAGTAACAGTAAGAGTCTTAGTAATAGTAGTTAAGTTATTAGTAAGCTCATCAGATTTAAGCATAAAGTCAGAGATTGCTTTGTGTCCTCCAGCACCTAACAGTACATAATCATTCGATGAACCTGTTTTATAAAAACCTGTAGCAGAATTAATACTACCAGCTACATCTAAAGTATATCCCGGATTTCTTGTTCCTATACCAACATTACCTCCAAAAGGATTTAGATTTAAAGCATATGTAGTACCTGCAATTGCTTGTTGTTGAATATATCCTTTACCATTACCTTCAACCCACATGGTTAATCCCCAAGCCTCTCTAGTATTAAATCCTACATAAAGACCTGAATCTTTTAAATCTGCAATAGATGTAATTGAGTTTGAAGATGCATATCCTGCAATAGAAGCTCCTTTAGTAGAAGTATGTCCATCAATTTCAGCACCAACACAATAGATATTACCTGCAGGGTAAATACGTAAATTAGCACCAGACCACTCATTTTGTCCGATGTATGAATAAGTTAAAGCATAACCACCACCATAAACACCAATATTTAAAAGTTTAGAAGTTTTATCTCCTTTAAATACTGCAATAGGGGCATAAGCCCATCCACCTCCATCAGCTTTACAACGAGCTATATAATATTGAGAACATATTTCAGTTCCATACATTTGAGTAATATCAAGTCTACGATAATTACTTAAATCTTGGTGTGAAGTTATAGGAGTAATAGAAGTACCATTAATAGTAATAGTACCATTACTTATATGAGCAATTCCAGAATGTAATAAAGTGTAAACATTAGTCTTATGATTATCCGTGTGATATTGAGGAGTTCCATCATCAGCAACTCCTATTCTGGCATAAGTTTTTTCATTTGCTATAAAAGCAAAATTTTCATAGTAACCTGAAGAAGCTTTATTAGTAGAACCTAACCTATAATAAATATAACTATTAGTAGTTCCACTTAAATTTAATATATTATTATCTCCTGTAAGAGTACCACCAGTTAAAGGTAAGTATTTACCAATAATAGCTTGAATTGTTTCAGTGTCTTTAATACCCTCTAAAACCTTAAGAATTTCAGCTAAATTATCAATACTTTCTCCGTTATTAGCTGCAGATATTAAATTATAAGCAGTTACACCTAAGTCTGCTTTATATTCAAGTTTACCTAAAGCGGTATTTAATGTATCTGTAGTTGCTATATTTTTAATTTCTGTAGCAATAGTATAATTACTACATAAAATATCATTTAAAGTAACATTAGGAGTAATCTAAATTGTCTATGTAGTACCGTTTGAAGGTGTTACTTTAAAACTATTTACTCCTCCTTCAAACGTGTATGTTGTGGAAGTTGGAATTTGAATATTTGCCCAAGTTCCATCTTCTCTTAAAAATCTTGTCTATGAATTATTATTATAATCAGGAACAGGCACTAATCCAATTCGACCTCCAATAGAGTTTGATGTATCTTTTTTAAACACATCGTATGTTGTATCTGTTCCTGCAAATTTAACCCCGCGAGCATAGATATTATGTCCCGCGAGGTCAAATATTATATCATTATTCTACGGAGCTGCTTGTAAAGCAGTTTTCGTAAAAGGATTAAATGCTATTTTCATAAATTAATTAAATTTCATACTAGTTAGTGTCTAAGTTGAACCAGAATATATCAAAGCCAATATCAAATACATTGGAAGTTTCTGTATTCTAATCATTGGGCGAAGCGACAATACCAACAGAACCACCAGGACTAGTAACAAAATTCAATGCAGTCTCATTACCTAAAGCGGTTCCTCCTATTTGTATTTCTCTCTATGGTACAGTACCAGAAGGACCTGCAGGAGTGTATCCTAAAGCTCCTGTAATATCTTGATGTGTCAAATATATTTTACCATTAGCGTCGACTGTAATGTTTTCACCAACAATGACACCACCTAAAGTAGTTGCCGTAGCAGGGGATAAATTAAGTTCACGTTCAACACCTCCGTTATAAATAGTACTGATATTACCATCTTTATAAAATAAACCAACACCAGCTTTTAAAGATTTTAAAGTGACTGTACTCTAACCTCCAGTACTAAAACTAATTTCACCACTAGCAGTCATAGATAATCCTGGAGTTTTCCAAACAGGTGTGTTAGTTTCGTTACTTACTAAAAGCTATCCACTAGTTCCAGCAGAACTAGGCGCGTAAATAACAGCTGTTTTAGTTTCTGGTGAATACACAGAATATTCAGTACCACTAATGGTAAGAGTTGTAGTTTTTAAATCCAATTTTCTTTGAATTACAAACCAGTATGTAGCTGTATTAACTCCTGTAGTTTGATTAACATAAGCTTGTTTACATATAACCATGTCTCCAGCTTCTACAGTATATCCTGCAATCGTAAAGTTATTATCGCTTATTAAATAGGTATCACCAACGCTAGCATTTTTAGGCATACCTCCTACGTTGGTGTTTCCATCAATAGGTTTATGGTATATTTTACCGTTTTCTAAACCTATAAGACCTTTAAATTGCATTCGTTGTGCCGCATTAATCTCTCCAGAAACAAAATCTCTTAAATAAGATTTAACAGCACTACTAGTTGGAACTGTAGTGTTATCAACTGCCCCATTAATGTCTGTTAAAATAGGAAGCATTTCGGCAGTAATCTTAGCCCATCCATTGTGACCCAAAACACCGAAAGAATCTTCTAATTTATAATCAGGAACTAAACCTCTTGTGTGAGAAGCGTAGTCTGATAAAAGATCCACTCCGTGAGTTACAATGTGTTTATCTTTTGTAAATATTAGTTCTTTAATATTTCTACTTAAATATTCTTCTTTAAACTAATTCGCTATATTAAGTACTGCCATATTACAAAGTATTCCAATTTAATACAACGTTATTATCATTATCTGTAGTAAAATCGTCCCCTAATTTCAAAGTATCATTTCCTGAATCATCTCTAGTTATATACTCTGTTCCATTAATTATTATTTTTAAAGGCCCAGATTTTCGTTGTAGCACATCACTAAGTAATACTACTTTACCATTTTCTTTTACCAACACAGCCTCCGCTGTAGTTTGGGGGACTATTATCTAACTACCTTGCTTGAGTTGTTTGATTTCCATTAGTTAACCATTGAATCGTAAATATTATTAGGAATATTATAATCTACTACTACAGTAGCTCCAGTAGATGTTTTAACGTCTTGAGCTGTAATAGTGTTTAATAGTGCTGTATTTATATTAGAAATAGATGTTTCAATTTCAGTAATTTTAGCAGAATATTCTATTTTAGTTACATATCCTGATAAATCTACATTAGTTTGTACTGAACCTATTTCTTCCCAATAATAACCACCTTGCTATTCGTAACATATATATTCTTTATATATATTTCCAGAAACACCAGATCCGCTAGGAATTAAATATATATAATTTAAACAATCAACTGTAGCAGGTTGTGGTAACTAAGTCATAACTTTGTACAAAGTTGTACTAGAACTAGCACTAATTACTCCATCTTTGATGGTAATACCTGTTCCTGCTGTTAATTTATCTTGCTTATTAGCTAAAGTCTAATTAATAGTTTGAACAGCTTGATTAAGAGCAGTAATGCTTTTATCACTGTTATCTGTAATATTTAAAGCAATTCTTAAAACGTTATCTAATGTAGTAATACCCTAATCACCGACAACATCCATTCCAGCGGTATTTACAACTACTGCTTCTGCTAAGGTAATAGGTACGAACTCTTTTGAGTTCTAATATAATCGTTTAATTTGAGTTGTAGCCATTATTTAAATAAATTTTCGGGTATTATATAATTAACTTGTGATTTTGATCTAGATGTAGTATAGTCTAAATCTTTTACAATTTCTTCTATTTCCTTCTTTGTAATAAAATTAGAAACGTTACGATTAATTATCGCTACTGTTTCTTCTTTACTATAAACACCTAAATTAGTTCTTGCTAGATTTTTTTCAAATTCAGATTTAAATTCCCCTAAATAAGATTCTTTACATAAATGCGTTTTAAATTTAGGTTTCTTTTTACATTCAGTAATAATTGTCTATTCTGGACCAAAACCTGTATCTAAATCATTTATGATAGAATCCTCTCGTTTAATACAATGATTTTTTATTACCACTGTAGGAACAAGATTTTCAGTTACTTTTACTTCTTCCTTATTACAGTCATTATTACAAATTTTAATAGTATAATCTTCTATATTAATTTCTATTTTAGGTCTTTCTACAGTTACTTTATTATATTCACCAAAACCTGTGTTTAAAGTATCTAACATAGAATCTTCTCTACTACTATTTTCAATTTTTAACTATGGTTCAGGAATTATAGTAGTGTCTTGATAAGAATTATCAAATCCTGTGTTTATAGTATTAAGTAAGGATTTAGAAGAATTAAATTGGGGAGCGAGTCTCCCCAATTTTAATCGTTCTGAATTTTTACTCATTTAATGTGATTTTTTCAGGATACCCTTTAGTATAATCATAATTAATTAAATCTTCAAGAGTTTTAAGCTCTTTTATAACTTTTATATGTTTTTGTGTATTTATATAACATTTACTAGCGTACAATTCAAGATCTAATAAAAACTTTTTAGCTATATTTAAATCTAATTCTACTAATACATCATCTAACAATAAAGATAATGTTTTTTCTGAACAAGATGTTAATGATAATAAACTATTTCTAGTATTTTTATCAAACCAATATTCTTTATCTTTGTATATGAAACTATTTACAGCAGAAGATTTATCATGAAGTTCGCATTTTTTTAATAAAAAATCTTTTATATTAGATGGTATTCCAAATGTGTCTCTCCATATTTTTAATAGATCTTCCATTGTCAAATATTGTAATATAGGATCATTTAACAATTCATTTAATTTACGAATTGTAAACTAAGAACAGTGATTATTTGCTCTAATTATAATTTTGTCTTTTAATATAATATACTCCATTATGATTTTTTTAAAGTTACACAACAACAAGGATATATTGTTTGACTATATGTTCTCATACTCCACTGTAAGTTATACCAATATAGGTAACTATTACTCCACTAAATATTATTATAATTATTTGGATTTGGACTATAATAATAACATACACCATTATCGTTACATTCAGACGCTATTAAATGAGAACTTGATGTCTTTAGTAAGGCTATTTGATTATAAGCGTCAGGTTTAAACACAGCGTTGCTTTGCTTGCTAGATGTCGCATTCCAATCTAAGTGAGTGTCTACATTATCTGTACGACTACTGTTTATTCTGTGGTAAAGTATTAAACTAATATCAGCAACTGTAGGAACATACCATTTACCAATATTATAATAATCTACCCCTTTATCAGATAAATTGTCAGGTTTAAAATACAAAGTATTTATAATAGCAGGGTATAAACCATATGTAAAGCTTCCAACATTTTCGTAAGTATTAACATCTATTTTAATAGAGTCAGTTCCTTTTAAAACATTGTATAAATCCATATATTTATTTTTATCACTTTCTAACAAAGTTTCAGTAGACATATCTGTCCATGTTCTATTTACATAATTATCTATTAATCCAGCGTAATTATTAACTCTTTTAATATATTCTCTTTGCATTACATTTTCCTTAGAATTAACGCTAACCTAAGAAATTAACTAAGCTACAGGATAATCATGAGTAATAGTAAAAGAACCACCAGAGATAGTATTATGTTCTATATCATTATAAAAATCAGAAGTTATACCTAAACTATTTACAAATCCTTGATAATTACTTTGTTGTAATGTATCTGTAGTATTCCAACCATCATTTGTAGTAATTGCTGCATTACATGGACCTACTGGATAACCTGTTATAGACTCGTCGCTTAAGACTCTAATCGTAAACTCATCGTTAGTATTAGCATCAACATAATAAACAATTCCCACTAAATTTAAACTATTATCGTAAACTGAACTAAATGTTCCATTACTATAGGCAAAATCTCCAACTTTAGGTGTATAAAAACCTACAATTAAAGCAGTTTCTAATGTTTTAGAAGTATTTCCATAAACAACAGTTGTTGTTATAATATATTCACCAGTATGACCTTCAGCAATTGTCAAGTATCCTGTATGTTTATTTATACTAATATCATCACTGGAAACCGATTCTCTATTAGAATTTAACAGTTTATATTCAATGTTTAAATAATAGTTATTATTAACCTTAATAATAGGAATTTTATTACCTGTTATTTGTAAATTGACAGGAACATTTCCTGAAGATTGAATAGTAGCTGTCGCAGATGTACTGATTTTATTTACATCGGTAGACTGATATACGAAATGTACAGAGTTATTTACATCAGCGATATTTCCAAATTTTTCAACTAATAGTTTTTTAGTAGTATAATTAATATCAGTCTATACATTATTTTTTCCAATTATAATCTTACCACTTAAATTAACATTATTTATATTAGCTAAAATTCTACATACATCTTCAGATAACCATATTCCTTCTTCAGGAATATTAGTAATATAAAGAATAGAATTTGTAGATAAATAATTATAAATAATTTCATTTATAATAGAACTATCATTTCTTCCATCAATAACTAAGTTAGTTAATAGTGTGCCTTCATCAAATTTAATTTCCTATAAATTAGGATAATAACCTATATTTAATGTTTTAACGCAGTTTGGAATAACTATATATTCAAGAGAATTACTATTAGGTAATATTAGTTGATTAAATCCCGAACAACTTTCTCCTTGATCAAGTGTAATGTAATTATTAGGATTTAACACATCCTAAATTTTTAAAGCATAATATACAGAATCTTTTGTTGGTTCTATATCGTCGGTTTTATCATTAATAGTTTTTCCTAATACTAAAGTTTTAAGACGATTACAATCCTAAAAATTAAGTCCTAACGCTTGAATATTAGCATTCTATAATATTAAATGTTCTACTGACTTTAAATAATTAGAAGCTTTTATTTCAAATGCTTGACCTTTATTAATATTAAAATTAGAATCCTGACAAATAACAGTACTTGCGTTAGGGAAGTTAAATAAATCTGTCAATTGTTCTGTACCCTCAATTATTTGAATAGTTTTATATAAATCTGTACTTTCCCATTTAATACCTGTAGTTAGACCAGATTGTTCAAATTCAATATTTAAATCACTAGTTCTATTTGGAACATTTAAATCATATACTAGATTTAACTTATCAGAATATAATTCATCTATTATAGGATCATAATTCAAATGAGAGATTTCTTTACTTATCTATCTTCCAGCAAATTGTGGATACCAATATTGGATAAACGAAACATAATTTATACTAAAACTATACTTTTGTTCTCCAGATTCCTAACTACCTCCAGCTAAATTTATAGATGAATCAGAATTAGGTTTTCCTTTATTTACATAAGAAGATAACATTAATAATCTATCTTTTAAATGTTCTACTTCAGCATCATAACAACTTCCGTGACTTAATGACAAAGGATTATATACTTGATTATTGCTAAAATCTTTCCAACTTTTATTGTTAATTTTTGCAAGTTGATCATAAAAATTAGTAGGTTCTCCGTCTTGAAACAAAGTTTCAGCAGATTCATAATAAATTTCAGAGTGATGATTATATGCTATAGAAGGAATATTTTTCTAAATATTTAAAAAACATTTATATATATTAGTCTGTTGATTATCAGGCCAATTATTTCCAACTGAATAATCTAATAAATCACCTAATTTAATTTTTATTTCGTTTTCACAAACTAAATCCAAATTGTAGAAGAAACCACTATGTAAATCTCCCCATAAATACTATAAATCTTTATCAAAAGGAGGTTCTAATAAATAATATGGTTTTATCTACTATCCGTTATTATCCGTTTTAAATATAGTATCTAAGTCATCAGCATATAAACGTATTTTAAAATCATTTCTTAAATTCTATTCATTTATTTCGTAATCATCAGAAGGACTTATTGGACCTACAATTTGGAAATAAGTATTTTTAGCACGGTTATCAGTACCTGAAATTAATCGTATAAAAGCTTGGTGATAAGCAATATCATCAATATCAGTATATTCATATACTATAATTTTGAATGCTTCTGCCATAGTTTTTACTAAATCTTTATACCAATTATCAGAATATTTTGTATGTGTATGTGTTTTTCCGAAATAAACAAATTTTCCTCCAACAGAAGTTCTCAAACCGTTATAATCTTCATTAGCGAAGAAGTTATTCTTAGCTAAAGTGTATTCATTACAAACAGCATAAATATTTAAAGTATCCCATTTACCAGAATTATAATACAATCCTGCAGGAACCCATTTAGACGAAGGCACATTAGTTCCGATTACATCAGAAGCCCAACCTTTTTCCCATCTATAAATATCACCAGGATTAACATTAGTTATAACACCATTATCTGATACAGAACAGTCATCTCCAAATACTAATTTGTTATAATTTTCACAAGAGAATAATACGGTTCCCTGATTGTTAACAACTGTAGCGTGAGAATCTGTAACATCTATAGTAGATCCATTAGGAATAAATACTAAAGATGAAAAATCGTATTTATATATGTAATTATAAAATTCTGCAAATCTATTTAAAGATATTTTAGCTTTTTCTTCAAATGAAAAAACTAAATTCTCACCATCTATATCATCAACATTATCTCCTTTTTCGTAATAATTGTCTCCTTCAGTACATCCGAAATCAACATCCCAAGCATCAGCTCGCTTGTCAGTACTATTCTCCTATTCACTACCAGGATTATATACAATAGTTTCATCATTAATAAGTAATCCTGTTAAGTAATCAGGATTTCCCTAACTATCTTTTCCGGTATGTTGTAAGAAATTACTTTCAGCATTGTTAGGATCTTCCCAACACTACATTGCAGCCCAAGGTACCTTAAAATTAGCAGCAGCATTAGCGTTATCAGCTCCTTCTAACATTAAATAATAAGGAGTGTTATCTCCATAACCGCTAGTAGCTTCATCACCTTTAGCAGAACCCCAAGTTTGAAATCCTAAGAAATAACAATTTTCAAAATTATAAGTACCGTCTTCTTGTTTGAAATAATCCCAAGTTAATGTAGTCAAATCTTCAATAGGAACGTTTACATAAAAGTATAAGAAATCATCTTCTAATACAGCTTTACGACCTCCATTCATCCAACTTTTATCTACCTTTGTACTCATGTAAGCATCATGAAATAATTTAGTAGCTCCTTGTTTATGAGATTGCATTGATGAAGCATAATTTACTTTACCTACTAATTTTTTAATTTCAGTAATGTCATCATCTGGCATTTTATAATATTTTACAGATGTAGGAGTTTCTTTATCCCATTCTTCTTCTGATACAAAATAAAATTTAGAATAAGATGTATTATGTATCATATATTTCTTAGCAGAAGATCCTTGAGCTTTTACAACACCCTTTCCTTCTGATATATCCTAAGGATACAATCTACCAGAATGTACTTTATCATTTGGATAGTGTACTAAGAAAGTAGCTACAGATTCTTCTTCTTTTCTATTTCCATAATAAGGTGGTTTAACACCTTCAGGTAAAGCTAATAATAAAACTCTTTTGTTTGAGTATGTTGTATTAGGATTACCTACACTTTTAAATTTATTAATACATTTACCTAAAGAAATAGTATTTAATAAATGACGTTTATTATTTAATTCGCTAATATTAAAATCAGATTCGTTATATAAAATATTATTGTAAGCATAAAAAGATTCTTTTTCACTTAATGTCAATAACTATGAAATATGATTTTGTTTAATTTCTTCGTATGATAAAGCTTTATCATAAGTTCTAAAAACGTAGAAATTAATATTAGAAGCTTTAGGGTGTATTTGTAATTTAAAACCAGTTTCATTCTACAATTCTTCTCCTGCTAATCTAATTGCTCTGTTAATTACACCATCTACGTAAATTTTTAAGCAAGGGTAATTTTGTGCAGAATTACTATAATTAATATCTCCTTCGGAATATAACTAATCGTAAATATGAGTATATGTATTTGGTTTATAATTAGGATCAAATGTGATTATAATATGCTATTTTTTATTTTTAGCAAAATCAGCTCTACTCGCATTTTTAATTAAAGTTGGTTCTGTTTCTTTTTCAGCAGTTTCTTCTCCTTTTCTATATACATATAAATGTTTTGGACATAATTTTATATTACCAATAGATAAAATTTCATCATTAATATCATTACAATTATAAGTTTTAATCACCATTTCTATAGAAAAAGCATCCTTATTTAAAGGTACATTTCCAGAATTTAATAATTCTTTTGGTTCTCTAAATACTTGACTAGTAGGAGATGCTTTAAACACAGTTAATGAAGTATTATTTTCAGTTTCTAACTGTATACCATCAGACTCATCTAATTCAGGATTTAAATCTGTAAATAAATTTCCGTTATTTATTTGACTAAAATTTAATATTGATCCTGTTGTAGCTGTTAAATGAGAAATTCCATTAACTGGATTAACTACAGTTATTTCTTTATACTATATGGTCTAAATAGAATCAATTCCTCGTATATAAAATTGAGATATAGTAGAAGCTGTTCCGTTGCTAGTTATAACTCTTAAATAATCAGATACTTCTGATTGTACTTCTACATATGTATTATATATTAATTCCTAAGACGGATCACTTGCATTTAAAGTTAAACTTATATCTTTGAATACATAATCAGAAGAAATAGCTTCTTCTATAGTATTTAAATTGATGATATTTCCAAGTTTATTAGATTTCAATACAACAATTCTGATATTACCTTGTTTTTTATCTGTAGTAGTAACCTCAAATAACTTGGCAGTATCGCAATTATAAATCTAATTTGGAATTGCAGTAACTACTGCTAATGCTTGATTTAATTCACTTTCTTCTGTTTTTTGATAAATGAAACTGATCTGTATATCATTAGAAGTTAGATTAGGTTTATCATCAGTATCCTAAACTCTTATAAATAAATTATTGATACCTTCTTTCAAATTAGGTAAAGGTAAACTTAAATTTTCATTATCTGTAGCACTAACATTAGTTATAACAGGCTAATCTGAATTTAATTTATAAGAATAATAATAGTTATTAGCAGATTCGTTGCTATCTAATCCTGTTAAATTTAATTTGGTAACAACATTAGATCTTAATAAATATTTTCCATTATATGATAATTGTAAAGCTTTCAATGTTATTGTAGGACTATTAGTACTTCTAAATGGAGCTACAAGATTACCTGTATTCATAGGACTATACTATATACCTAAATATTTACCTGTGAAAGCATATTCAAACATAGAACTTATATCCCATGTAATTTCCTCACCAGGAGTAATATTAGCACTTAAACTAGGAAGTGTTCCATTTTTTATAGTACAATTTTGATCATCGTACCAATTAAAGGTTATTGTTTGAACGCTAGTTTCGTTATAATCATTTCCAGCTAAATTACCAGTAACTATATAACTAAATTTAGCTATAACGTTTAAATCTCCTGATTTATTAATCTGAATTTTAGTAATATCTTCATTATATGAGGTACTTCCTACACGAAGTTCTGAAAAATTTAAAACTCCTGTATATGTAGGATTAGCATTAATAATTTTAGTTTTACAAACAACTTCTCCAAAAGCATTTTTTCCAAGAAGCATCTACATGTTATCTTCATCTTCTTCTGATCCAAAATTGTATTCTAGATCTACTACAGCTTTTTCTAGTTTATTCTTTAAAAATGTTTCTACAACAGAACCTAATGTTTGATTAAAATCACCCCACGATCCATCTGTATTATCTAAACTTGTGCTTTTGTACTTGTTTTCGTAATCAGTGTTTAACATAATGTGTTATTTAAACATTATTTTTCCATATATCATCTCCTAACCAAGGTTTATCTCCTAACCAAGTTCCGCTTCCAAAACAGCTTTTAATAGCATTATAAATAGTAAGCCAAACTAAGTTTGCACCTTTGTGTATAGCTCCAATTTTTCGCTGAACTGTCTAACCAACTTGATTAGCAAGCTCAGCGAATTGGACCTCTAATATTAATTTACCATTTCTATATATCATGTATCAAGTTCTCCTACTTCAATAGTTGATTCTTCAGGAATCTCTTCGTAATTATCGATTGAGTCTACTTGTAAATTATCATCGTCAATTATCTCGTCGGAATGAACTTCATTAATCTATAAACTTCTTTCTTTTACTCTATGTTTATCTTGGATATGAGCATATCCAGAACCTCCTATTTCCCAAATTTGTTTTCTCATGCTGTTTCTAAATTTGAAATTCTATCGGTTAATTCTTTAATTGTATCTTCTAATTCCTTTATTTTTTTTAATAAAGGATTTTCTGCATCATACATGTATTCCTTTATTTTAGCAACAGTCCAATACTGTTCTAACATTTCGTTAGTTACTACTCCGTCTTTTTGCTCATCAGAATATACATAATAGTAAGTATCATCTTTTAATTCGTTGCTATTTGATCTAGCATCGTATTCTTCTTTGGATAATACTTCTATTGTTGGTACTTCTGAACTTAAAGCTACTTTATTAGAGTTTATTTGTAATTCATTAGTTTGTATATTTAAATTTTCTTGCGAAGACGTAAGTGTTTCGACTGTTAAATTTTTAACCGAACCGTCTTCCTCAATTTTTAAAGTAGAATTTAACTCAGTTTGTATGGTTTGCTAATCTGAATCATATTTTGTTTTGGTTACAAATACAAAATCCTCTCCTTCAGCATCTCCTTTTAACCAAGCTTGAGTTACAAACGTAGAATCAATTTCATCAGATGTATAATATTTATTTAAAATTGAAGATACAAATGATTCTTCATTTTCTATATCAATTAAACTTTGTATATACTCTAAACTTGCATAATTTTCAGATAAATCTTTTGTAGTAGTATAATTATTTGTAAGTTTAGCATCTAATTCCTTAAGTGAAGTACTTAATGAAGAAGCGTAACTCTATTCTGCTTTAGTTTGTACTCTTTTATCAAGTGCTTGTAATTGAGCATAACTAACATATGCTTGTTTTTCTAATTCTACTTCAGTTTCTGGATAACCTTCTTCTCCAGGTTCTTTGTCACTTCGATTCATAGAATCTTCGTATATATAATAATATACATCCTCTCTAAGATAAGGTTTCTCTGGATCGATCGCAACATAATTATTTGTATTTTTCTCCCACTCTATATATTCAGCCTATGTACATGTTATAATTTGAATAGCTTCGTATGAAGCTCTCCACTATTGAGGTATGCTAGGGTCAACAGGATTAGCAGGATTTAATTGATCTCCAACTAGCATATAAGTATTACCATTAGATATAACGGCAACAGTCATTCCTATATATGCTGTATTCTTTGGAATGCTGTATAATTCTGTAGTATTTTCTACTACAGTTCTTGCATCCAAAGGTTTTGGGGTATTCACTGTTAAAGATAACCCCAATACCGAATCGCCTGTATATTTATATCCCATTATAATTTCAATTTAAAGTTTATTTGATGTGGTAATACAGCTGGATAAGAATCATTTTTTGTCAAAACTTTATAAGTAATACCATTGATAGTGTCAGTAGATTCAGTCCATCCGTTTAAATCAATATCCAAATAACCAAGACCTCCATCTACCTTAAATGAAGTAAGTTCAGAACTAGCACCAGGTAATTTAATAACTGCCTACCCAGATACAGAGAACGATTGGATTCCTGATTGTGTGTTAAAACGTATTAAATCTTGTTTAACATCTCCCACATACCAAGGATATGTAGTGGTAACTGATGTACTAGTAGATTTAGTTCCAGCCTCAACTCTTTGATTTGTTGTGTTACCTTTATTATCAATTAGATATTCACCAGCTTCGTAAGTAACAGATCCTGAATAGGTGTAAGTACCTAAATTACTATAAGTAGTAGTTTCTACAGGAGATCCATCAAATGTTAACACATCCGTTCTATCAATTTCTTCACCAGCATCTCCTTTACTAAATATAAGTTCAGGTCTGTTGATAACAGTACCTACCTCTACTAAATCTGTTATAGATGTATAATATACAGAAGGATATATTAAATCTCTTACTGTAGTTGGAAATAGTATTGTATCTATAATTTGATTGATAGTTTTACCTTTTAAAGATTCGGCAGTAGTACCTACTTTTATTCCTCCTACTTGAGTAGGAACTGTAGTGTCGTCTGACAAATCTGTAGTATAAGTACCTAAAGTTTCTAATTCTTGCGTATTTTCTTCTAACTTCTACTATAAATTAGAAATAGATTCTGTATTAGTTTGTACTTCAGAACTTAAATCTTTAACAAACAATCCTTCTGATTTTTGTATTGCATTATTTTCTTGTGTAGAAATTATCACTTTTAAAGTGTCTTCTTCTAATACAACGGTGTCTGAATTTTCTAATCGAGATTCTATCCAAGCAAGTATGTTTGCATCAACATTGATACTTAACAAATCTTCATTCAACTTTTGAATCGCTTCATTAATAGTAACAATAAGTTCATTTATTGAAGCAATATCTTCAGTATGTTTATTAGTAGTTTCATCTAAAGTATCTAAATGTGTATTTATTTCATTAACAGAGTTTTGAAGTTCTACAACAGCATCATGTTCGCCTTTAAAGTTTGTTACATACTCTAAAGCATAATCCATCGCATCTTTGATGTTTTTAACATCTTCGTTTAATTCAGTTGTATAGTACCATTTAGATTCTACATATTCTACTAAATCTGTTTGTTTTTCTACAAAACCAGCTATGTTACCCCATTCTAAAGATTCAGAATCAGGGATACCTAAATTTTTTCTAACTTTAGCTTTTTCTAATTCGGTTCTGTATTCACCTAAGAATTTATCTCTGAGTAATGGTATAGGATCGCTTTTAACAACTGTACCTTTTTTACAAGATACAGATTCTGCATTACTTACCGAACTGTAAATAGACTGTATCATTTGCATTTAATAATTGCTATTTAATAAATTCGTGGTTATCTAATTTTACAGGTAAGTTAATAAAGCAGATTAAGTCTAAAATTTCTCGGCAATCAGGTCTATATCCTTTTTTAAGTTTCTTAACAAAGTCTTTATATCGACTAATTGCTTTATGCTTTAGCGCATCCACAACTCACTGTATTTTTTATTTCTGGACTATTACAGAATCCTCCACACTTATCAAAGTTTTCTAAGATTCTCTAAGCTTCCATAAATTGTTTAAAACTAATTAAATAATCTACAATATTAAGAGTCATCCAAATGAAATCACGTGAATAAGCACTATCACAAGAAGAATCGCATTTACCTAAAGATTCTGTGAATAATTTTTTACAGTAATTAATGTAACACTGTTGTAAATTACCTGTAAAGAATACTTCTATCTTACATTTTTTAATAGTAGTACCTTCGATATTGCGTTCCATTATTTCTTTGATAGTACACTCTTCTAACTCTCCTTCAACTATTTTATATAACTTCTAACCGTCAGTTACGTAAATAGTTTCATAATATTGTTTGTATTCTTCCGAAGAATTTTCTAACCATTTCATGTTAGGAAGGATGAAATGATCTACTACGTAGTAACCATCCTTCTTAACTCGAAATGTACATGAATCCAATTCTTCAGAATGTTCATTTAGAAGTACATCTATTAAGGTTATATCACAAGTTCCTATTTTAGTGATAGTGTTTAAAGTAACACATTCACTATATTTATAAGAATCGTACGATGTTATAACTTCTAAATTTTCATCTATGTATTGTCCATATTCTTTGGCGAAATCTTCTATAATTATTTCGCCCGTTGGATTCGTGTGTATGTCAATACTAAATTCCATTAATTAATAATCGCTAATAAAATTGGATTAGACCATATATTACCATCATTATCTGCTAACAACTAACCATTAACAGAACTAGCCGTAATCATATATAAACGACCTGTAAAGTCTTCTGTAGGTGCAGCTCCCCATCCAGACGGAGAGGTTTCTTTTCTATTTAAAGTAACTTCGTTAGTCTAAAATACTTGATATAAAGTCTCTAATTTACTATCGAAAGCCCATTTACCCAATAATGCTGGGAGTGAATATCTACCCCATTTACCAATTTCTTCAACTCCTTTTTTTCTAACCGACATATACAAATACGGAGCAGTTTGAGAAATAGATCCTGGCGTTTCAGACCAACCTTCTGGTAACTCTTCATCAAATGCGGTTAAGTCTTCTGTGTTATCAATTTCATTACCTTCTTCGTCTGTTTGTTTAGGGTATTCGATTTTAACTAACTCAGTGTTATCCGCTAGTTTATAAATAGTCTGAGTTTCTTTTGTATTATCAGATGCAACTATTTCATAACTAATAAAAGTTACACCACCAGTAGCTTCAAATGTAGTTTTTTTCCAAGCATACGGTGTATCTGTATTGGGGAATTGAAAAGTGTCTGTCCAATCCTCCTTCAATTCTACTACATTTTTATCTGTACTATCACTTAATAAGTATTTATATGTTATTGTAATAGCTTGAATTGCGTCAGAAGCTCCGCTCAAATCACCAATATCTTTATTAGCTTTATCAAGACCTTCCTTTAAAGACTTTAAAGCGAAGAATACATTATCCTATCCGGATATAGCAGTGCTTTTTATATCACTATCCGATGCGTCTATTACAGGGTAAATTTTTTCTTTTTTATGATCATAAAGCTACGTTGCCATATTATAAATTCTTTATTTGATCATTATAAGGATTTCCGTCACGTAACTAAGCTACTTCAACTTCTGTACGCTTTTCTTCAATATCCATCTATCTATCTCTATAGGTTCTATCTGTTTGAGCTTTAAACCAGTTAACTTGATAGTCAAGTTGTATTTTCTCTTGTTCTAGTTTAAGTCTAGATTCGTCTAATTGTTGAACCTTCTGCTATGATTTTTGTAGTTCTCCTTGTAATTGCTGAAGTTGCTGTTGTGCTTCTTCTAAACTTTGTTGTAACTACATTATCTAATTATTTTCCTCCTTCTGAACCTTCATAGCTTTTTGAACTTTGTACTTCAAATCAGTTAAACTTTTTGCGGTTAAAGCTTCGAATATAATATCAGGAGCTAATGCTTGACTCTTTACAAATTCAGGAATCATTTGTTTAAGTGTTTGTAAGTCTTCCATTACCTGTGTACTAGATATAATATGTATATCATAATCAGTAACCGTAAAGTATTCTGGAAGCGCTGTAAATACTTTCTAGTATTTGTCACCTAAAATAAGAGTTCCTGTTAAACCTTTTTTAAACGCAATTTTAGATTGATTTAAACAATCTAACAGCATTTCACAAGCAATTAAATCCATTTGTTGAAAATAGTGTTTTGTAACTATAAATGAGTTCGCAACACCTTGTTTAATGTTTGTAACAGCATCTCTCTATTGAATTCCGTTAAGTCTTTCTCTAAACACTCCAGTAATAGAAGATGTTGTTTGTTCAACAGATTGAATTGCTAACTCAATAGCTTGTACAGCTTGAGCTTTTAATGTATCATCGAATCCGTTGAATATAGTGTTTATAGGAGCATTACCATTATCGTTTCTACCTTCTTGAGTTGTGTCAATCCATTGTATACCAGCCTTTTTATAAGCCAACCATTTTTGTACTCGTTCAGGCCATTGAACTCCTAAGTTAACAGGTAATAAAGACATATCCATAATAGTACCAGAAGTACCGCTATTTGCGATAAGATTGTCTCTATAGTAAATTAAGAGGTCATAACGATCCTATAAATGAGCACACTTAAGAATTAAAGAGTAAGGTTGTTGTGAACGGTTTAAGAAATAAACTCCGTTAACAGATAGAGTACAGAAATTAGGATTATCTTTAGATCTGATAGCAGTCTTATCTTCACCTCTTAAAATATAAATGTCATGCCCTATTCTAATTGTATTATAACGATGCATTTTAAAATTATCATCAGTCTCTAACCATTCTACATCATAAACAGGAATCATTTGATGTGAATTGTTATATTCAGTTTCTGGATAACCTGGAAGTGTGTTTTGATTACAAACAGAAGTTCTATCAAATACTACACTATCTACCAAATGTTCTGTGTAAGATTCTCTTTCTTTCCAATTGTCTTTTAATTCTTTTAAATCTTCCTTAGATAATTCTTTACCATACTTAGCCTAGATTTGACTCTTAGTCATCCAATATCTAACTACACAACGATAAGAATCCTTAACATAAGGAGATTCAGGATTTCTGTCTACAAAAGTATTTAACGGATTTAATACTTCAATCTCTATATTACTTTTAATATGAGAAGTTTTTACTCTAAAGAAAGTATAACCTGTAATTAGTAAGTCTGTAAGTAACTATCTTAACTTAGTAGTTAAATCAGTATGTCTAGACTACATTACATACTGTAATACATTCTATGCTGCAATTTCATACTAAGAAGTAAACGATTGATCAATATCCTCGATAATTTTATCTAACTATTGTTTGATAGATTTATCAGTAATATCTTTACCATCAATAAAGCTGAGTAATGCATTATTTAAATGCTCTTTTAAAAATCTCACTATTCCCTAAGTTATTTGTAGTTGCTTCTCTCTGGTGATATTACTAATAGTATCAGAATCCTTACAAGAAACTTTTGGAAGTAGAGGAGTTTCTAAATATTCTCCGACTAAAGCATCTACATGCTTTTTTAAAAGTGGAGTGAACTCTACTGATGTTGGACTACCTATTCCGAAATTCTCTTCAAGATACCTAAATTGTTCTGGATCTCTTTTACCATTATAATAATTATAAGCTTTCTAAAGCTCAGTTTTATTATAAACTAATTCTGAGATAGTCTCGTCAGTTTTGTCAATAAGTTCTGTATTGCTCATAAGCATAATTTACTTGGATCTGGCTATAATTTAGTTAAACTATAATAATGTGTTTCCGTTAAACGTTTAGCTCGCAATTCTTTCTTAATAAAAGGAAGAAACTAATCGTCTGGTAAATCAGATATAATTACTAATGGATTGTTAGCTTTAGCAAAATTGAAAGATACTTTATATCCTGTTGGATCTAAAGCCTTTATGTCTAACTGTCCAATGTACTCACAATCATAAATTTCCCTAATATAACCTAGGATCACTTGTTTCAATTCTGTAGGGGTCATAATGTTTCTCGTAATTTACTTTTAAACTGTATTCTATCTTCTTTGGGATTACCCCGAAACGCTTGTAACCATGTTCGTCTACATAATAACCAAAATCTTGGAACTATTCAACTTCTTTAACAACATTTGTCGGCTATCTTCCTGAGAGTTCCTAATCTGCAAGAAAAACCATACCAAGTGCTGCTACAATATCGAACTTTCCTTTATTTTCATCATTATAACTAGTAAGCTATTCAAGTATTTCTTCAAACCATATAGTATGACAATAATCCTCTACAAAATCAGCTGTTAAATCTGTGTGTTGTTCAATAACAGTTTTTGTAGCTGGGGTACCGTACTATTTGGTAGTACCATGTTTAATATCAGTAAGAGTAGCTCTCGGACGTTTCATAAAGTATTGTAAACTTTTGTTTTCTCTAGCCCAAGTTATCATACCAACACGAGTAGCCTCTATATTTATTTTACAATTATAATATCTAGCTAAGCACATTGCAATAACATATGCTTCTCTAATATTATTAGGTCTATCTTTGTACATGGCTACAATCTACGGTTCGTTCATACCAAAAGAACGTTTTAAAATTACCATACAGAAATCAGAAGCGTCTTTAGTAGTCTCAGATGTTTGAGAAGCTCCAATATCAATTCCGTCAATTCCGGCTACATATAAATCATTCATTTCATTATACACAGGAGCCTCAAAATCCTAACCCATTTCTAAAGCTTTTTCACGTTGTTTATTCACTTGCTCTTTATATAAGTCAGACCATACAGGATGTTCTACTATTTTAACTTTACCTCCGTCATTTGGAGTCCATTTAAAACCATCTATATTATCAATAGTTCTTTTACTATTCTTGTAGTAATAATCAATAAATCCAGACTAAGGTTTTGGACCTCTTTTGTGCAAACGTATTTCAGCAAGCTATTCTGATATTTTAAATTTATTAAATTTATTAACACCTTCTAAATCAAATGCTTCTTCAGCATACCAACAACGCTCAGCACACTTCTTGTAATACTCTTCAGGAGTTTCTAACAGATTATCACGTTCTTCCTACAATGCTTCTTTATAACGATCGACATCACAAACACCTCTGTTATCCATAAACTCAGACCTAAGAGATTGTACGAAATAAGGAATAAAGAATCCTGTTTCTACGTATTCGCCCGTTTGTGTATAATTATGTCTATATGGAAGTATCTTAAAAGCTTTAGGATGATAGTATATCTTCTTTAAACCTTCCAAAGCTGGACCGAAGTCACCACCAGTTCCTCCAAACAGCTGAATACCACGAGGAACACCTTGTACTTCGCACAATTCCTGTCCCTGAATTACTGCGGTAGTAAGATTAGGCCAAGAACCAGCCTCATCGTAAATTAAAAGATCAACACGGTCACCACGAATATTAGATGGTTTATTACCATTAATACCTATTACAGTAGACTTAAATCCAAAGTCTTCAAACTAACCGTTTATCTTTTCTTGATAACCTGCTTTCTTTTCTAACTCTTTATCAACAAGTCTAGGCTAAAACATTCCTCCTTGTGTGTGACTATTTAAGAATGTCATAGCACTATCTACTTTACTAAAAGTTCCTTTTAAAAAATTGTCATTATAACAAGTAATCATAGTTCTACTATTTCTTACTATATGATAAAGTCTAGTAGCCAAACTTGCGTTAATTTCAGAGAATCCAATTGAACGCGCTTTCATTAAGGCTGCATGTCTGTGTAACGTACGAGCCATTTGTAAATAATGAAAAAACCTATAATGAGATTCGAAGAAAATAGGAAATCCTCTGTTTAAACCTTCACCTGAAGCTTTTTTCTCATCAGCTAAAGGTAATTGATAAAAGTTCAAAAAGAAATAATTATCACCTGTAATTGTATAACCGTTAACGGTCATTCCATATTTACAGCGGGTGTATTCCTCTCTCCAAAATTCATTATAGCGTTTACTTCCGGGTAAATACTGACAATACTTACCAGTTTTTTCAAATTGTTTCCTAGTTTCTATAAACCATTCTGGATTAAAGTCTAATCCTTTAGTTTTAGAAATAGGCCTGTATCCAGTTAATTCATACGATAATTCTGGATCAAAATATAATATTTTATCTTCTTTTTTAACATCCCAGTAATCTAGAGAGTTAGCTCGTTCTAATCGAATCTACTCTACTAACTCTCTAGCTTCTTGTCTGTCTTCTTCAAGCTATTTTTCTCTTACTTCTTTAACTACCTAAGCTAAAGAATCTGGTAATTTTTTCATAATTAAAAATCTCCTGGGTCAAATCCTTTTTGCACACCTGCTCTAGTTCCAGAACTTACTTCCAGTTCTTGTTTAACTTGCGATTCTAACATAACAAGTTGTTCATGTACTTTACTAAGCTATGCCATTTCTTTCATAACTTTTTCAGCACTAAATACAGGTTTACCATTCTAATCTCTTTCATTTAAATCAATGATTGTTTCGAAATAATCGATAAACTAATCAGCAGCAGCTCTTGCCGCGTTTAGTAGTTTAATTGATTTGTTAGAGTCTTGTAAATTTCTATACTTTCTACAAGCTTCTCTAAATATAGGATTATTAAATTCTTCTTCTGTTAATCCAGAATCATTGAGAGCTTCTTCATGTCTCTCGTATTCTGAATACTGTGAATAAGGAGATTTAAAATCAATAGCTAAATATATATAAGTTAGTTCTTTCGTAGCCTATTCTTTATTTTTAGTTTTGTCTCTATCTAATAGTGCTTTAAATTCTTTAACTAGTAATAATTCAGGTTCATTAAGTTCTAACTGTTTGTGTAAATTATCATAAACAAATACATTCATAAATCATACTCATATTTTAAAAAAGAAAGTTTTAGCACTTTCTTCCTTTCTTAAATTCTTCAATTGCATTAAGTTTTTTCTTAGGCATTTCTCCACCTTTTTCTTTCTTTTTACAACCACAACCAATCATTCCACCTTTCTTGAAATACACAAGTTCTTCACCTTCGGGACATTGTCCTTTAAGTGATTTAAGGTAGTTAATTTTAGCACCTTTTTCTGCTTTCTATGCTTGTGCTTGTTGTCCTAATTGAACAAGTTGTGCAAATTGTTTTGGATCTTGTTGTTTTAATTGCATCAATGCTTGTGCAAGTTGATTAATTTCATTTTCATCTTTTGGTTGTTTCTTTGTAACTACAATGTAACCCATTAAAGCTAATTGTAATTCTTGTTGTTCTTGCTATTCCATAGTACCTCCTTGTTGATGTTTTTTGATTAAAGTTCCACCTTGTTTATGTAATGCGCCTGTTCCTCCATAATTAGGTTTTTTCTAAAACATTCCGTTATCTCCCATCCATATAAAAGCATCATGTAAACTTTTTCCTAAACCAGATGAATTGTTTTGGGTTTCCGGGTTTAATACTATTTCTCCTTGTCCTGGTATATATTTTGTATCGTAATATATAGGTTTTTCTTCTACAATTGTTTGTTGACTCTAATTTTGAATAGGTTGTTCTACAACAGTAGTTTTAACTGTCGCAGGAGTTTCAACTTTAGCAGGTTGTTTTGCTCTAACAAATGTAGCATTATTTTGGAAATTTCTAAAAGCTTCTTTTTCTGCTTGTGTTAATACAAATTTATTAGATGACAGTAACTCATCTATAGCTGCTTTTGTGTTTGCTCCATACATTCCATCTACACCCTTCGTATTAAAACCGTTATCAGTTAACCATTGTTGTACAGCTTTAGTATCGTTAAAATTCAAACCATTTGTCTTTAACATATTGTTACGAAGCACTGGTTGTTGTGCATTTTGATCATAGTTTCTAGGAGCATCCCAAAAATCTTGTTTTGCTTTTAAAGCACCGTTAGGTTGATATTCTGCAGGTTTTTCTAAATTCCACTTTGGTGTTGGGTTGATTACTTTATTATAAATATCGTTTCCTGTATTTTTCCACCAATCTTCTACCAACATATGCTATCCGTTCGCAACTTCTTTACGTATTGAAGGTCTGTTGTGAGAAACTATTCTAGGGTTGTTTTCTGTATGTATAGTAGCCACAGATATCGTGTTTAAAGGCTATAAAATACTCATATTATTCTACTTTAATTAAATCCTTTGTACAAAATACCGCTTCTTGTAATAATCCAGAAGTGGTAAACCATCTACATCTTATACCTTTTAGGTTTTGACTATCTTTAAATAATGCTGTTTCCTTACGTAATACTAGCATAACAGGCGAATACATTCTCTCGTGCTATTTGAGTTGAACGCAATCGCCTGGTTTGAAGTAAATCTTATCGTCTTCCATTGTCTCTTCTTTCTGTTAATTTTTCGTTAACTACTGCCATTATTCTATTCTCAGCAACTACAACAAATCCCATCTTATAGAAAGGAACCATCATTTCACTTGCGATAGTATAGAATACTACATCACCAGGCTATAAAAACTCACACTTATGACCAACTTCAATAACTGTACCTACTTTAATAAACTGTTGCTCTTCTTCCCAATTACCTGTTTCATTAGATTTATATTCAGGAGTTAAACCACCTAAGTCTGTGATAATACCACTCTCAGTAATTTTAATTTGTTGGAATGGGTTTTGTTCAAAAGGTTTGATTAAAGCGTAGTTAAACATAGGCATGATTTCTACACCATTTAAATTCTCTGATAATTTTTCAGCATATTCTGTGATAAGTTGATTGTGTTTAGCAAATTTATCTTCCATTTGAGAAACTTGTTCGTTAAATTTCATTTTCTTATCGTTTGCTAATACATCATCAGCGCTTTTACCGTTTACTACAAAATGTTTACCTGTTCCTTCCATACCTGTTGTCATTGCTGCAATTTTTTCATTGTTGTTTTTTCTAGCTCTTTCCATAATTCATTACCATTTATTCATTTCACACCGTTCATTATCTACTCTTGTTTTACTTTCCAATACGCAACCACATAACTTACATATCTCTCCTAAACCTTTTATATATTCTGTGTTTGGGCATTGATTACATATACTTAATCTTTCGTTTGCCTTATCTTGATGTTTTTTTGTAATATTAAAATAAGTACCTTTAATTATATTCCAAAGTTTTTTTACCATTTTCCTGCGGGACAATGTTTATTAATATTTTCAATCTTATACTTTAAGTAACATCCACAACCTTTTATATAACCTTGTTTTGGTGTAGTGCTTACGTCGTTAGTATCTGGATTCACATATAGTTTTGCATTACATATTTCATTTTCTGTGTCACAGATAGAACAAGCTCTGCAAATTTTAGTTCTTTCAGTAACGTATTCAGGTATCATATTTAATATTCTATTCTTTGTCTTTTACGTCTATTTTCTTCTAATTGATGTTCTTTTTTATAAAAAGCTAACATCTTAATTACTTCATCCTTTAAATAAGGAAGATGATATACTGTCATGTTATCATCATGATCAAAATGAATCATTACTAAATCCTCAACTTCAAATTCAGGATTTAATTTTTGAAGCATCCAAGCATAGGTGCTTAATTGCAAAGTGTAATGCCAGTAATTAACATCATCTATATTATTTAAAGGGAATTTCATTTTAACTGAAGATTTCTTATTTTTATCATAGAAACTCTTAGTTTCAATTTTCTTATTAGTTTTATAATCGGCAATAATAATTTTATTACCTTTTTTAACTAACAAATCAATTTGTCCTGCTATCCTTAACTTACCGTCATCAGAAACTCTGTGTATTAAATACTCAGGATATACACCATACTCTAAGTCTAATTCATTGTGATCTTTTATACATTCAAATTTACCTCCAATTTGATATTTAGCTAAGTCAATATTTCTTCTTTCACCATACAAAGCATTTTCTAAATCTGAGTGTATTTTAGTACCTCTTTCACAAGACCGTCTGTTCTCTTCATCCCACGTATCTAATATAGCCTGTTGCTCTCTATTAAAATCATTTTCTGTAATATCGTACATTTCAAGCAACACTTTATCAAATTTCTTAGTGCTAAGTAAAGACTTCTTTTCAATTGCCCAATCTTCCTTAGATAAAAGTTTCTCCATAGCTTTATAAGCTGACCAGAAATCCTTATCAAACGGTTGAGTAAAAGAATGTATCAAAGTTGTTACCGATACAAATTTTTGATCTGGACAAGTAGTATCCCAATACACATGTTCTTGTTCGTTAAAACAAATGTTTCCATTTTGTTTTGTAATTTCTCTTTCTAACATAATCATAACACATTTAACATAAATCAAATTTCATCTAAAAATATTTTATACTTTTCAAGTATATTAATATTATTTGTAGAAAGCAAATCTAAAATTATTATATAATCTTAAAAATATTTAAAATGGAAAATTTTGAAATTTTTGGAGTTCCGAGTTTAAAGAAAGGTTCGGGAATTCATATTAAGAAAAAGAATCGAGGAAAATTTACCGAATACTGCAATGGTAAAGTAACTCAAAAATGCATAGATAAAGCAAAAAAGAGTGGAAATAAGACTCTTGTTAAGCGTGCAACTTTTGCTGAGAACGCTAAAAAATGGAAACATTAGACTGGAGGATAGTTACAACGTACACAGTTTGTATCTAAACCTCCTATTCCAAAATTGATAGAAGAAATTATGAGAGCATCCAATGCTGGGAATATACCAACTAATTTAACAGCTTGGATAACTGGGAATCGAAATAAAAATACAGGTAGTAGGATTATTGATTACGAAGGAATTTCTATGAACAAAACAAAAGAAAAAGAAGTAACTCCAAATTATGATAGAAATTTAATAGATACTTATTTAACGGGAAAATCTAATGATTTAGTTCCCATAAAAAATCCTAAACCTATTACAGTTAATAATACTATATGGAATGAACCTCAATATTAGGGTAATATTTATGTAGGAGATAAACTATATTTTCCGGAACATTTTATAGAATATATCCAGAATTATGTAGACAATAAAAGGTTAATAGCTATGGAGGATAATGTTCCTACAGGTTAGTATAAAAAATCTAATGTGGGTAAAACATACGATAATGTAAGAAAACATAATATTTCTTTTAAAGTTGATGATTCTGGTCAAATTTACGCTGATATATTCGATAAATATAATTTAGATCATAAATTAATCGGGAGTATTATTGATTATAAATATGGACATCCTTTTATTTTAAGACAAAGAGTTCCTGTAGAATTTGTACATCCAGAAGATAATCCAGAAGGCTTACAAATTTCTAGAGATTATATGTTAAATATAAATCAAAAAGAACATCCGATGTTTTATCATTAGATAGTACACGAGTATTAATATATTAAACAAAAAAATTCATATAAAATAATTATGAAAAAACTAATTAAAAAATGTCAATATGGAACTCCAAGAGGTGGGTTAGTTCCACACCAAGAATCAGGTTCTTGGGGAAATAGAGGTCAAGGTAATGAACTTCAGTCAGCACTAGAAAATGGATTGAGTTGGGTAGGAGATAAAATTGTAAATGCTGGAGATTATATAGAAAACGGATTAATACGTTTAGTAGGTTTTATTCCCGGTGGAGGTTTAACTACTGAAGAAATGTTAGAAAATAAAAAATTGGCTAGAAATGCGGATGAAAATGGTATTTACTATGATATAAATGGTAATATGTAGATTAATCCTATTTCGTTAAAAGCACCTGTGTTACCTACAATGCCTGCTAATGCAACTCCAACAATGTAGGCTTTGTTCAATGATTTAAAAAGACAACGATTTAACTGGCAAGTTAGAGAAAGTTAGTTACGTAAAATAGGTAAAACAGATATGATAGAATCTACAGGAACTGCTAAAATATATCGTCGTTTAGAAGCTGAATTGAATAAACTAATAGAATCTACTAAAGGACATTTAAATAAGACAGATGATGTTAAATTAAGTAAAAAACAAAATGCTTAGTATAAGCATAGTAAATATATGGCTTCTGAATCTTAGGGTAAGGTCGGTGATTTACGCACAGTTAATTCAGGTAGACCTGCATTAAGAGGAAGACAATGGGATGAAGTAGAAAGAGTATTAAGAACAGACAGTAACCCAAAAGCAAAAGCTTTAATAGAACAATATGATAAAAAAGTGGCTAAAGGAATTAATAAAGAAGCTTTAAAAATTGCCCGTCAAAAAATGCTTGAACAATACTTAGATATGATGCCAGGATATTTTAATTATTTAAGACAATGAGTAAAAAATTAATTCCTAAATGTCAGAATCCTGCAAGTCCAATTGAATTTACAAACATGCCTAAAGAAGAATGGGATTGGATGACCTATATGTTTTAGAATGATCCAAATAATCCTAAATATAAATAGTTCTTGCGATATGCTAAAAATAAATATGGTTAGTAGGGAGATACAAAATTACCAGAAGTAATCATAGAAGGAAAACGTCCTGAAAAAACTTTAGCTGATAATGCTAAAGAAAATGTAGAAGAAGTTAAACAGAAATGGAATAATTTACCTACAGATAGTAAAGTAGATTTAGCTTTAACAGGAGCAGGATTTATTCCAGGATTAGACACAGTTGCTGATGTGATAGACGTAGGTAGAGAAGTTTATAAAGGAAATTGGGATAATGCTGCTATAGCTGCTGGTTTTGTTTTATTGCCTGTAAGTTACGGTGCTTATAAAGTAGGTAAATATCTTAAAAATAATGTTAGGGTTAATATACCAAAGGCTGATTATTACAGAGTATTAAGTGATTTGGACGATAGTAAAGTAATTGATGCTGTACAAGACTTACAAAATACAGGAGTAGTCAGAATTAATCCTAAAGGAACTTATAAACGAGACGGAAGCAGAGAACATTATATAGGTCCTTATTTTTATAAAGAAGTTCCTTTTAGAGCTGCTTTAGACAAATCCTCTAAAATACTAACAAGTAGTAGCAATAATTTAGATTGGCTTCCTATAAAGCCACACGAAACTATTTTAAGAAAAACTTTAGATTCTAATCAATTTACTCCATTATATCATGGAGTTCCTAATACAGCACCTGTTAGTGAATTTTAGTTGTGGGAAAGAGGTAATAATTTTATCACAAAAAATTTTTGGTTTAAAAGAGAATTACCAGCTAAAGAAATTTCTGTAAAACCTTTTACTTATCCAGAATCTTATAATATGGTAGTACATACTGATTATGGTAATCATAAAGGAAGTTTTGGTTCTGGTGCTTACATAAACGAATTAAATACTTTAATTCCTGGTAAAAATTCTACAGGGTAGCAAAATTATTTGTGGTTTAATGAAAATAAACCTTACGCGATGAGTGTAAACGGTAAGCCAGTTACTAGAGTAATCGTAGGAAATAAAAACAATATAGACGGTTTAACTAGAGTTAGAGATATGAACGTGCCAGTTGGACAATGGGATGGTTCAAAAGGATTTGTATCAAAGTCTGAATTAGTTACAGATAAACCCCAAAATATGGATAACTTATTGCTATTCGAATGGAATCCAAAATTACACCGGTTTCAATTAAAAAAATCAGGAGGACGATTAATTTCTAAACATGCAAAAGGTAGTCCAGTAAATAATAATCCACTACCTAAACGTCCTGTTAATACGAATCCTGTTCCTGAAGTAAAACCTAAAAAGAGAAAAGGATTATAGATAAGACCTGATTTTAAAAATGAAAGACCTGTTCCAGGAATGTTAACAATACCTGTAATCGGATTTAAATAGAAATAAAAATACCCGGCCTAGCTTATAGCTAAGTCGGGTTTTCTTTTTTACATAATCTTATTTGTCTTCGTTTCTTTAAATATAGTATTCCAGCGATTGTAAAGAATACTACTGTAATTACATCTTGTATTCCATTATATAATTGATTACTAATAGGAATTCTAAAATACCAATTTGTAACATTCATTAGTTGAATTGTTAATATATAATATATAAACATTCTATGATACGTACAGAATTGAAATACCTTTGATGATATAAACATAAATAACATAGGCGCTAAAGTAAGTCCTAAGTAATGTGTTACTATTTGTAATACTAACGTAGGACCTGATCCTATTTGAAAATATGCGGCATATTGAGCTATCACATAACTAAATGCCATTATCACAGGTAATAATTTTAATAGAAATAAATCTATTTTATAAAGATCTTTATTTAACTAATTCATACAAAATCTATCATTGTAAATTTTTCATCATCTAACTCATACTTAACGAACTTATTAAGTATTCTGGGAATTGGAATACATCTTTTCAAAGGTTTTACAGAGAATGTTATATATTCTTTAAATGTTGGTACAGACAAAAATGCTTTTTTAATTGGTATATTTCTATAAACTACTCTTGTATTCCATACAGGTTTCTTTTCTATTACTTCTACCAATCTTGTTCTTTTATACTTATGAACCGTATTTTGTAATATTAAATCAATTAAATGATTTGCGTTTTGTCTTTCAAACACTACTCTGTAATAAGTTATTTCCGGATATTCGTTAAGTATTTGTAATGCTTTGTCTAATGAAGTTTTACTTACCCATAATCCGTGACATAACATTAAGTCTTTATTAACTCGGAAATCAAAATATCTTACTCCTGCTTCAAGTTGTTCCTCGATAGTTTTATCCTAACATTTTACAAATGGAGTAAATAAACGATGAACCCAGTTTTTGCTGGGTTCACCTGTTCCACTATTATGTGTTGCTAATTTTACCATGTTGTACTAAGTTCATTTAATTCGTCTAAAAAGTTAAGAAACCATTGTTCGTTTTGTAATTTCATTTCAATAACTTCTTCAATAAAATCTTTAAGTTCAGATAATATTTCATCTCCTGCTCTTTCATATTCGCAATTAGTCAATTTTTTCATAATCCATCCAATCTTTAGTTACAGTTTTCAAGTTTTCTAAATCATCATAAATACTTGTAATTGTCATTCCTGTTTTAGGATTTTTATAATGATGTAATACAGTATTCTGTTCTTCTATAATCTCAGTTTCTCTATTTAATGTTTTAGACCAATAAAGATATTTATCTTCTAATTGATCTTTATCACATTCTTCTAATAGTTGTATTCTAGGATTATTAATAATATTATTATACTTTCTTTTTAAATTTGATATTTTAACTACATCATTACCATTCAGGATTATCGCGCACTGTTTCATTGTTAATTACACATTCAGTTAATAAAAACATACTAGCTATAGAAGCTGCATTTTCTAATGCTACTCTAGTAACTTTAGCGGGATCTATAATACCTCTTTCTAATAAATTACAATATTCTTTTGTTTTGGCATCGTAACCTATTGTATTATCTTTTAAAAGATTTTCTATTACTTGTAATCCGCACACTCCTGCGTTTTCCGCGATTTTTATAGTAGGTTGAAGTAATGCTTTTTTAATAATTCCATCGTTTAATTGTTTAGTAGCTTGAACGTAAGTCCATCCACCTCCAGGAACTATACCTTCTTCAATAGCAGCACGTACTGCACATATAGCATCTTCAACTCTGTCTTTCTTTTCTAATAGTTCAACTTCTGTGTTAGCACCTACATATATAACAGCAACTTTAGCTTGAGTATTAGGTGCTATTATAATTGTATTATCTACAGAAATAGTAGCTCTTTCACAATATTCTATTTCTACTAATTGTTCAAAAGGAAGTTTAACTACACATATTTTTAAATGTTGCTGAATCTTATTAATAATAATAGTATTAAGAGCATCAGATTCAATTCCCTCTGTAAGTATGAGTAAAGGTTTATTTCTTTGTGCTGCTGATTCTAAGGTTGGAAGTATTTCCATTATATCTTTAATAACTCCTTTATGTGTGTAAACTTCTGGATTTATAAATTCACAAGTTTGCATATCAGAATTATTAATAAAATAAGAAGAAGCGTATCCTCTATTTAATTGTAATCCTTCTACAATTTTAATTTCAGTATCAGCACCTTTATTTTCCTCCATTGTAATTACACCCTCCTTACCTATAATGGAATAAGCTTCAGAAATAAGTTCTCCAATTTGAGAATCATTATTAGCTGATATAGTTGCAATTTGTTTGATTTTATCTAAGTTAATATCTTGTCTAGTATTATTAATAACTTCTTTAACTATTGCAACGTCAGAATCAATTTGAGATTTCAATTCATAAGGATCGACTCCAGCAGCAAGGTATTTCATACCTTCATTAATAATAGATCTAGTTAATATAGTAGAAGTAGTAGTTCCATCTCCTGCATCATCACAGGTTTTAGCACAAGCATTTTTAATAAGTTGACATCCTAAGTTTTCAATAGAATCTTCTAATTTAACTTCTTTAGCTACAGAGATTCCATCTTTAGTAAGATGTGTACCTTTAATTAATACATTTCTACCTTTAGGTCCGAGAGTTACTTGAACTGCATCGGCTAACACATTAACTCCTTTTTGAAGTTTTACTCTTGCTTCATCATTAAACATTATCATAAATCATTCTTTTTAACTGTTCAACTAATCTTTCTTCTAAAATAGAATCATAATTAGAAAATATCTTTTTATTATGTAAGTATAAATCCATAGGTTCACATATTTGAACGAATTTATCTTCATATCTTATCCTAAGATAATAACGATCATTTGTAAAAAAATTTTTCCATAGTTGGGATACTAGGATTCGAACCTAGACTAAAGGTTTTAGAGACCTCTGTGCTGACCATTACACCATATCCCAGTATTATTGCCTTAATACAAGGCAATATTATAAATTTTTACAAGTTACTTCTTTATTATACCAAAATTTATCTATATTATTAGGAAAACTTGTAGGAAAAACTATAGGATTATCTAAAACAATACAATCTAATATTGCAAATAAATCATCCAACGTCATTGCTGGAAACTTCTGATGAAGATTTTGAAGAGTTTTCTTTGTATCCATTTAATTCTTTTTTTAGTTCTTCGTTTTCTTGGGTTAATCTTTTAAATTCTTTTTCGAATTGTTCTCTTTCTCTTAGTA
>JAEIGA010001933.1_pt1 | contig 33003 bp, 27 predicted proteins | sample 9270691 | NCBI WGS metagenome assembly JAEIGA01 (sample SAMN17057246, study PRJNA624740) | gut metagenome | biome: biome; isolation source: fecal sample | host: Bos grunniens | place: China: Xizang | collected 2019 | reverse complement strand
GTAGGAGTATCGTTTGTACACTTCAGGTTAAAGAGACCGAAGTTCTTCCATGCGGGAAGATAAGTATCGCCAATGAGTGACTTATCGAAGTCCTTATCATAATCGATGCTGAATGCAGGAATCTTAATCTGAGCGTATGAACCGGGCTCGAAGTCCATGTGTTCACCGGGAGGCAATGCAACCTTGTACTCTTTGATGAAGGTAGCAACGTTGCGGTTGCCGATAACTGTACATTCCCACTCCTTAACGCCCATTACTGAGTCGTCAACCTTAATACCGATGTCGCCCTTAACCTTGCACTGGCAACCAAGACGCCATCCTTCTTTAATCTGTTTACGTGTAAACTGACCCTTCTCAGAATCGAGGATTTCACCACCACCTGAGAGAACCTGAACCTTACACTGACCGCAAGAACCTTTACCACCACAAGCAGAAGGAAGGTATACGTTGTTCTCTGCCAAAGTGCTGAGAAGGCTTGCGCCCTGAGCTACAGAAATTGTTTCCTTACCGTTGATTGTAAGATTTACATTGCCGCTGGGCGACAGATATTTCTTTGCAACGAGCAGAATAATCACCAGCAACAGAATAATTCCGAGGAATACTCCAATGCTCGCTAAAATCAAATTCATATTTTCCATTGTACTATTCCTTTAATGTTAGATATTAAGTCCTGAGAAGCACATGAATGCCAACGCCATAAGACCTACTGTGATAAAGGTGATACCAAGACCCTGAAGTGGCTTGGGAACATCTGTGTAGGCCATCTTCTCACGGATAGCAGCAAGAGCCACAATTGCAAGCAACCAGCCGATACCTGAACCGAGAGCGTACGCAAGTGCGTCCCAGACATTAGCGATAGCCTGTGAACTTGTAGCAGGGTCCATAGTGATACGCTGCTGCATGAAGAGTGACGCACCCATGATGGCACAGTTTACAGCGATAAGGGGAAGGAAGATACCGAGTGCTGCATAAAGAGAGGGAGAGAAACGCTCAACCACCATCTCAACGAGCTGTACGATACCTGCGATAACCGCAATAAACAGGATAAATGCAAGGAATGAGAGGTCAACACCCTCAACAAGAGCGTTGGGACCGAGTACATATTTCTGCAAAGCATAGTCAACGGGAACTGTTACAAGCAACACAAATGTTACGGCAACACCAAGACCAAGTGCAGTTTTTACATTCTTCGATACGGCCAAATAAGAACACATACCCAAGAAGAATGCGAAAATCATATTGTCCACAAAAATTGAACGGACAAACAAACTTATTAAATGATCCATAATTTAAATTCTAATTAGATGTGTGTATTACTTCTTTTTTCTGTCGTTATAAGCACGATGAGCCCAGATAACGCAACCGCAGATGATGAGTGACATCGCAGGCATAGTCATCATACCGTTATTCATATATCCCATCTCATAGAGTGAATCGGGAATAATCGGAATGCCGAGCAATGCACCGGCACCGAGAAGTTCACGGATTGCACCAACGATAACAAGGATGATTGCATATCCAAGACCATTACCAACGCCATCGAGGAAAGAAGCCCAAGGACCATTCTGCATAGCAAAAGCCTCAAGACGTCCCATAAGGATACAGTTGGTGATGATAAGACCCACATACACTGAAAGCTGAACGCTTACATCATATGCAAATGCCTTAAGCACCTGGCTTACAATGGTTACAAGAGCTGCAACAACCACCAACTGAACGATGATACGTATACGATTGGGGATAGTCTTGCGAATAAGTGAAATAATAACGTTGGCAAAAGCTGTGATTACAGTCACAGAAAGACCCATTACAATAGCAGGCTCCAACTGAGAGGTAACCGCCAAAGCCGAACAGATACCAAGCACCTGTACAACAACGGGGTTGTCAAGGTTCAGCGGATTAGTGAAAGCCGCTTTATTCTCTGGTGAAAACAATTTACCCATATCTTATTCCTCCGTTTTTTCGCAAGCCTGTGCTTCTGTGCAGGGAGCCTCGCAGGCAGCCTGCTGTGCAGCAGTCTTTGTGTTAATAAATCCAATATATTTCTGCAAGCCATCCTTAACCATGTCTGCGATACCCTTGGTTGTAAGAGTTGCACCTGTCAGACCGTCAACCTCAAGTTTTTCGTCCTTAACGGCACCTGCCTTAACAACGGTGAGAGCAACCTCGTTGCCACCATCCTTGAAAAGGTTCTTGCCAAGGAAACGCTCCTGGAACCAAGGCTCAACGAGCAAAGCACCGAGACCTGCTGTTTCGCTCTCGTGTGACATATAAGCGCCAAACACTGTCTTGCAATCGTCGTTAAGTGCGATGTAGCCCCAAAGACCACCCCAAAGACCGCGACCTGTTACGGGAATCACATACTTTGTAGCACCGTCAACGTTAGCTACGTAAAGAGGCATATTGTTCTCGTTGACATCTTTGTTTTCAACTACGAATGCAGCCTTATCCTTGTCTGCACCTTCGTTGACAACAGTACCGTCAGCCTTGATAATCTGGTCGCCAACGATAACCTCGCTATATTTTGACTCAATCTTGCTCTTTTCAAGACCACGGATGTTGAGCGAAGCAAGAATCTGGCTCTTCTTGTCGATAGCCACATTTGCATCCTGCAAGGGTTTCAATGTAGAAGAGACGAAAGCCAAAAGGAACGCTACGATAATAACCATTACCGAAGCATAGATGATAGTATAACTGTTACTATTTGTATTCATATCTTTCAGTTTTTATGGTTATTTGTTTGATACACGTTTAGCACGTTTGTTGATATTGCTCTGTACGAAGCAGTAGTCGATGGTGGGAGCAAACATATTCATCAGAAGAATAGCAAGCATCATACCTTCGGGATAACCGGGGTTGAGTACGCGAACCATTACTGCAACGACACCGATAAGGAAGCCGTAGATATATTTACCACCCTCTGTGCGAGCCGATGTTACGGGGTCAGTTGCCATGAACACTGCACCGAAGCAGAAACCACCCATTACCAACTGGTCAGCCCATGTAAGAGTTGTCATGCCGAGTGACTCGAAGAGAAGGCCTGTGAGGGCACCACCGACGAACACTGAGAGCATAATCTTCCAGCTTGCAATGCCTGTCCACAAAAGAAGGATAGCACCAAGAGCAATGGCAATTACGCTGGTTTCACCGATTGAACCGGGGATAAGACCAATCACAGCATCCATAAAGTCAACTGTTACAGGCTGTCCTGCAGCTGCCTCACCAAGGGGAGTTGCCGCTGTGAATGTATCGGGAACCTGACCACCGAAGCCGAGGATAGAGTTCTGTGCCACCCATACAGTGTCGTCACCTGTCATTGCTGTAGGATAAGCAAAGAAGAGGAACGCGCGTGTGATGAGCGCGGGGTTGAAGATATTCATACCAGTACCACCGAAAATCTCCTTAGCGAAGATAACGCTGAATGCAACTGCAATAGCAAGTATCCAAAGAGGAGTGTTCACGGGAACAATCATGGGAATGAGCATACCCGATACAAGGAAACCCTCCTGAATCTCTTCGTTTTTCCACTGTGCTACAACAAACTCGATACCAAGACCTACTGCGTATGAAACAACAATCTTGGGCAATACTGCCAAGAATCCGTAGATAAACATGTCAAGGTAAGTACCCTCTGTGCCAGAAGCCATGAAGTTCTGGTAACCAACGTTGAACATACCGAACAGCAGTGCGGGTATCAGCGCGATTACTACGAAAGACATGATGCGTTTGCTGTCGATGGCATCGTGGATGTGCACGCCCGTCTTACTTGTTTCGTTCGGAACAAAAAGGAATGTTTCGAAACCGTCAAATACAGAACGGAAAGCGTGCAATTTGCCTCCTTCTTCGAAGTTAGGCTTTATCTTGTCGATATATTTTCTTAACGCTTTCATTATTTATATATTACTTGTTCTTATTTAATTATGCCATCTCTTTGCGAAGCATGTCGAGACCTTGGCGCACAATGCGCTGAAGTTCGAGCTTAGATGAGTCGACAAACTCTGCGAGTGCAAAGTCCTCGGGAGCAACCTCGTAGATACCGAGTGCCTCCATACGTTCGATATCACCTGCTATAATTGCTTTTACAAGGTAACCGGCGTAGATATCCATGGGGAATACCTTGTCGTACTCACCGCTCATAATCATGTGACGCTCGCCACCCTTGATACGTGCGTCAAGTGTGTAGGCACGTTTGGGAGAGAGCCAGCTGAAATAGCTGCGGTTGGTACTGAACATTGAGAAACGGGGTGCAATCCAACCCAACAACTCTGCGTCGTTAAGTATTTCAGGAATTACGGTAATCTCTGTTGAGAACGCTCCAAGGAAATCCTCTTCTGTTACCTTTGTACCAGTGAGAACATTACCATCGATGATGCGCAATGTATTTTCGCTCTTGAGACGTCCCTCTGTTATTGAAGAGATCTGCGCACCGAGCACCACCTTGCTGTATGAGGGGTTAACAACCTCGCTACCTGCAAGAGCAATGGTTCTAGTCATGTCAACTTTACCTTTGTTGAAAAGGCGACCGATGAAGATAACATCCTCTGCTGCCACAGTCCACACAATCTCGCCTTTGTTAACAGGTGAAACGTGGTTGATCTGTACACCGACATTACCGGCGGGGTGAGGACCATCGAAACAGGTCACTGTAACATTTTTGGGAACATTCAGAGCAGCTGACTTCTGGTTACTGTTGATGCCAAGGTAAACGGGAGCCAACTTAGCGAGGGCATCAAGACCTGTCTGGAAGTCTGCCTCGTTACCTGCAAGAGCAACTTCAAAATCAACAGCCAAAGGTTTAGAGTCAAATGCAGAAACAAAGATTGCCTTGGGGGTGTCATTGGGAGATGCAATGACATCGTAGGGTCTTTGTCTGAAGAATGCGAAAAGACCTGACTGAAGCAAGTCAGCCTTAACCTCTGCTGCTGAGAGCGAAGGTACGTCTTTTGCTTTGTACTCCACTGCGACATTCTGACCATCGGCTTCTACTACGACGCTGAGAACGCGTCTTCTTTCACCACGGTTAACAGCTACGACCTTTCCGCTTACGGGCGAAACAAATCGCAACTCGGGACATTTCTTATCAACGAAAAGAACATCACCTGCCTTCACTGCGTCTTCGGGCTTAACAACCACCTTGGGTGTCACGCCGTTGAAGTCAGAGGGCTTCAAAGCATAATACTTCGCAGCCTTCACCGCAGTCATTTCTTTGACGGGCGCGCCTTCCAGCTTGATATCCAGTCCTTTAGAAATTTTTACGACTTTGTACATATAATTAAGGTTACGTTAATACATTATCCGATGCAAAATTACTGAATTTTTTCCGCATTTCTATGATTATTTTAAAGAAATATGACTTTTTGTTTAAAAATATAAAATAAAACCTTAGAAAAATCTACGTTCACACGACACACACAAAGAAGCCAAAACAGCTCAAATGTCAATAATTTAAACAAGTTATTGAAAATTTACATATTTTTTGAACGGAACTTGAGTTTTTGATTATATCTTTGTAGAATAAGTAGTATAAAAAATTTATTTTGCCGAAAATAGCGTCTATTGACTTCGACACACTAATCATTTAAATATGAAAAAGATACACAATTTCATTTGGGCTATTGCAGCCACACTTTTCATCTGTTCATGCAGCGACAGCGACAGTTTCGACCCCTACAAGAACCAGAGTATCCGTCCACTCCACCCCACCACATTAACATTCAGCAGTCTGAACAATGAAGACACACAGACTGACAAGAGTTGGAATTTCAAATACAATGCAGACAACAGCATAAATTCCTATGACTACACATACAAAGTCAAGACAAAAGACGGAGTGGAAATACAGGAGACGCATCATGGTGCGCTGACCTACTACACCGATGCAACAGGCAATGGCGGTATACTGAACAAGCTTGTTATCAGTAATCAAATGAAAGAGATTACAGCGACACAAGGTTACAGCGACACAATAACCGAGGATGCAAAGATTGTTGCCGGCAAAATAGAGTCAATTAAGAGTATCGTGCAGCGTACATACATCAACGGCGAGACTACCACATTCTCAACCAACCAGACCTTTACATATTCCGACAAATATTGTACAGGCAGCACAATAACAACTCCCGACGAAACCATCACATACACTTACAAATGGAGCAATGCCGTACTGAGCAAAGTCACAATATATACACGCAGCAACAGCGATATCAAGCACGAGACATACGAGTACACATACAGCAGAGACCTAGCGACAGATTACATATTCAACACCATGTCGTTCATCTACGGCAATTTGCCCGAGATATATTCAGCGATGAACTTTTTTGGCGAAATATCAGCATACAAACTGGAAGGCGAACACTTCAGCGGATACAGAACCATCAACAACGAGCAGCACAACCTTTCACCCACCTCACGTGAATATTCAATTCTTGAAACAGCCAATAGTGTAACATACACAGCCGACTCACCCGGAACAAGCACATATTTCTATACATTTAGCAATAACTAAACCTAACTGAGATGGCACATATTTATGACGATGAACTTTATTATTACAATGGGTTATCGGACGAAGAATGGATAAAAGAGCTGATGTCTGTACCGCCCATAGAAGCATTGCATAGATACTTTTTCAAGGTAAAATGTGCACCTTTTTTGCAGTATATTGCAAAAAACATAATGAACACCGATCAGGTAGAAAGCATCATGGGCGAATTTTACGAATTTCTCCAAAAAAACGACTGGAATGTGCTACGTAAATATCGCGCAGAAAATGGTGCCACACTCTCGACATATCTGTCGCGCTGTACATTGAACTACTTCTGCAAGCAGAAGAATAAAGAGGAGAAGCTTGCCAACATGTATGTCTACTACGACAATGTAGCTGCTCAGCTTGAAACATTCGCGGCAATAAACGAAGAGAAAATAATAGATTTACCCATACGAAAAGCTTTTGACAGCCTGAGCGAACGCAACAAGACCATTTTGCAACTTCTTGTAATAAAGGAGCAGTCAGCCATAGAATCCGCCGACGTAATTTGGAAATTGACCCGCAGTAAAGAGAGGGATTGGCACAAGTTACCTGCCAAAAGAGTGCAAAGCACCATCTCCATGATGAAGCAACGCGCACTTTTCGAACTGCTCGAAAAGCTCAACAAAGAAAAGAACTGAATATCAGCAGAGATTATAGAAAAAGTAGTTTTAATTCATTGATAAATTACAAACAATCATAAATGAAGTAACATGAGAATTTTATCCAAATTTTTAATGTTGACACTGGCTCTTGTTTGCGCGGTAAGTGTTTCTGCACAAAAGGAGTTGACAGTGAATGTAGGAGAAACATTCACCCTGACATCAACAAATGAAGGTACAAAGTATGAGTGGTCGGTATCCTCAGACAATGTAACCTATTACACCATTCCCAACGAGACCGAAAGAACATTGACACTGCGCGCGCATGGCGAGAACTACTACCGCGTAAGATGGACAAACGCAGAGAACAAGCAGTTCTATGCCGACACCACCAAAGTGGTACTCCCCGCCTTCGACAAATATGCACGTACCGACTTTGCTGTAACAGCAGGACAAGGCTATGCCGAGGTTGACGGCAAACCCGGAAGCGGCATTTCCATACCCATGCAAGGCACAATCAGTGGCGACGACTGGAAACTGGGTGTTACCGAGAAACTCACAAACTGGTCAAACAAAAATGCACATGCTGCATACTACATCAACACCCCCGCCGGACGCGTGAATCTGAAGATGAACATCACCGTTAAGAAAAACAGCACCATGCGTTTCCGCATGCGCGTCTACGACACCGATGTCCCCGACTCACTGATTGCAGAAAACATCATCTGCTTCAACGGAAAAGGAAGCGCACAGACTATCCCTGCCATAACTTTTGACCTCGGTAAGAAGGGTTATCATAAATACGACCTCGAATGTCTTTGGGGAAACACCAGCATCACCAGCCTCAACAAATGGATTCTTGACCTTGAAGGCAGTGCAGAACCTTTCCATTCGACCCGCAAGATGGCACCCTCGTTGCACATAATGGGTTGGTCAAGTACAAACCCCAAATGCCCCACAGGACAGGCATTCGACTGGGCATACGAGGAGGTAATGATTCCCGGCGGCGACAGCATAGTAGACGCCACATACATCATGTCGCTTGGTGTACTTGCCGGATACATGGGTATTCAGGTAGGCAACAACGGTACACACCGCACCGTACTCTTCTCGCAATGGGACTCTGGTGACACAGACATCGACCCCAATCTTCCCGACCACCTGCGTTCAACAGCCGTTGACGTAGGCGAAGGTGTCGTCGCACAGCGCTTCGGTGCCGAGGGAACAGGTGTACAGTCATTCCTAAGCAATGGCGCATACTGGGAATTCGGCAAATATGTACAGTTCATCAGCCACTGCCGTAACGAGCTTGCCACATACGAAATAAAGGAGAACGGACAGACCGTAACCAAGCAGCAGCGCAACATGCTGGTTTCAGCATGGTTCAATGCACAGGACGAAAAGGGATGGCAATATATATCCACACTGCGCGTAGCTAACCGCAACGGCTACATCGATTCATGGTATTCATTCGTAGAGGACTTTTCCGGAGCATTCGGACAAAGAAAACACATTGGCTACTTCCGCAACGGATTTGCAAAGGAGAGAAGCGGCAACAAGAAATGGTATCACATGAACAAAATCTCTTTCGGCCACAACAACGGAGGCACACACGTTGGCGCACGTAACGACATCTATCAGGATGTTGACCCCAACGACAAATATGCCTGGGTTATGGTATCCGGAGGATTCTTCAATGGCCCCCACATAGGAAAACAGACTGTGCCTTTGCGTAGCAAAGCTACTCCTGTGGACACCATCAATCTTGATATTCTTTTGGCACGCGAGGAACTTGCGTTTGCAAAAGAGCAGGCACGTCTCGACTCCATAAAGATGATTGATGAACTCAAGTATGACAAGTCAAAATGGGAACTCATCAGTTACTCAAGCGAGGAACTTACAGGTGAGAAGACAAACGGCCGCGCAGCCCAGATTATTGACGATGACAAAAACACCTATTGGCACTCAAGTTGGAAAGCATCTACTGCGAATCCTCCCCATAATTTCGTAATAGACATGAAAGAGCCTCTCGAATTGAACGCATTTGCATTTGACCTCAGCGGTGGCAAGGAGCGTTTCCAGAAAGAGATTCTTATCGAAGCCAGCCTTGACAATGAAAATTGGGTGACAATATATGAAAACAAGAACTGCCCCACTCCTCAGGAGGGTTACAAGACAGGCGGTTACCTGCTCAGAATGGACTCTGTTACAACAGCACGATACCTGCGTCTGACAATCAAAAAGATTCACACAGATGTTGTCTTTGCACGTCTGAACGAGTTCTCGGTACTCAATCTGCCCATGACATCGATTGGCACCATTGACAAAGAGTCAGAGGAAGCATCAATCTACGTCAAAGGAAATTGCGTATATGTAGATGCACCCACAGCTACAGAGAGCGCAACCATCGATATCTACTCACTTTCGGGCAAGAAGGTTGTTACACGCACCATCGCCGACATTCTGGCAGGCGACGTGATAAGCGTACATTCATTCGACCTTATCCCAGGCGTATACACAGTACGCTACACAACCGCAGAGGGTAAAACTTACTCGGCAAAAGTAAAGATTTAACGATAGAGAGATATTTCTATATAGCAAATCCAAAACAAGACGTGAGGTTCCATGGCAGGAACCTCACGTCGTGTTTGTTATTTACCCCAGGAGAGAATAAGCAAGTTGGTCATTGCCTGTTCATCGCCCATGAGAGCAGCCGTACTGAATGCCTTTTTCGCTGCACCCCGACGATGTTCACGATAATCTATTATGCCCATAAGGTTGATGGCACGGGCATCATCGCTATACTTTGAAAGTTCCGTACGCAGACTATCATAGTCGGGAGTCTCATTAGTCATCAGTTCGTTCACCACCCTGTTGAGTTCGGGCGAGATTGTATCAGGATTATTGCGGTAGTAGATGCGCGCACAGCACGCCTGACGCTGAGCATTCAACGCATTGTCGCCAAGCATGCGCAGCACATCGCCACTCATGAAGCCACGCAACAGCGTTTCGCGCCTTGCAGGAGCCTTTTCGGCACGCAGAATGGCTACAAGAGTATCGCCCGAAGCTACATTCCCATTGCCAACAGATTCGTAAATGAGTTCCCAGTTGCGACCACCGTCGAGAATCTCAAACACCGAATCGGGCAGATTGCAATGATACTTCAACTTGTCACGCAACGACTGCGCACGACGCAGACCCAGCCCACGGCTGTTTCTCTCACTGTTGTCAGGCGAAGAATATCCCACCAGTTGCACCACCTCAATCTGAGCCAACGAGTCGGCAACCATTGAAGAGATAAGGCTGGCAAGAGTATCAACAATAGAGCTGTTGCTCATATAACCATTCTCAAGTATATGACTCGCCGGACGATAGTCCACAGCATATTCGCTCTGGCTGTAAGAGGGAATGTTATCGGCAGAGAGTGGCTGATAATATGCCATCGGATAGATGCAGCGATGGCGATAAGCAACCTTGTCGGCAGCTGTTTGTACATTCTGCACCCGATGGCAGCTGAGAGGAGAAACTGTTGGCAAATAGATGCACATTGAATCATTTTCAGTTACCGAGCCATTTCTGTTCTCAACCGTACACGTAGTGACAGCAATAAGGCTGTCGGCAACCATATTCTCGGGAACAATCATACGGCAGCGCTGCATACCGGGCTGCGACAACAGCAAAGTGGCAGCAGTGCTACCATCATTGGACTTGAATCTCTTGCCACGGAAACAACGTGTAGTATCACTTACACATGTATCGGGACAACAGATGCTGCTTGTCAACAAAAACTGTTCCTTGTCCGGAATGTCGTCGACATAATAGTTCATGGTTATATACCAGCAGCTATCGCTGTGTATAGCCGTATAGCTGTCAGGAACAATCACTTGCGCCCCACCCGACACTGTAAAAAGCAGTGTCAGCAGCGCCGAAAACAATAATCTTTTTTTCATATAAAGTTCTGTTTATATTATAGTGGGAACGAGCCTCTCATCATGCTCTTTTCTGAATGTGGAACAGAGTTATACAACAGTTGTTTCCAATCTTTTACGATGTTAACAGAAGAGCATCGATATTTCCATTAATTTAACGCGAGTTCTAGATATCTGCTGACAGATTATGCCCATGCGCACGGAAATTTCCCGGCAGCAGTTCTGACAGCGCATATATTAAATGTTGAGTGTAGTTACACCCATCAGATATTAATTTAAGCACGACAGGGCAAATTAACTCAGGCAACAATTAAAATATCCTCAATTTCGTTGTATCTTCGCAACAATAAATAAAAACCGAAACATATATGAAAATAGGAGATAAAGTGCGTTTCCTGCACGAAACAGGCGGTGGCATTGTCACCGGATTCCGCGGAAAAGACATGGTTATGGTAGAAGGCGAGGATGGTTTCGAAATCCCTATGCCCATTTGCGACTGCGTAGCCATAGACACCAACGAATATAATTTTCAGAAAAAGGGCGTAACACCCAAACCCGAGCAACCCAAACAGGCTGTAAAGAAACAGCAGCCAATTGTGGAAAAAGAGGATACCCCGGTTATCACCTACCGCCCGAAAGAGCGTCCCGAGGGTGAACGTCTGAACATACATCTGGCATACCTGCCCATGGATGCAAAATCGCTGTCGAACACCCGTTTCGAGGCATATCTGATAAACGACAGCAACTACTCCATCTATTTCACCTATCTTGCAGCCGAAGGCAAATGCTGGCGCGTACGCGGCAACGGACTGCTGGAGCCCGACTCAAAGTGTTTCATTGAAGAGTTCGGACACAACGACCTCAACTCCATGGAACACATCTGCGTACAGATGCTGCCATTCAAGGAGGAGAAGAGTTTCGGCCTTAAACCGGCAATAAACGTTGAGCGCCGCATAGACACTGTTAAATTCTACAAGCTGCACCTGTTCAAAGAGAATCCGTTTTTCGACGAAGGCGCACTCGTCTACGACCTTGTAGTCAACGACAAACCCGTAAAAGAGATATTTGTCGATGCCCAGGACATGCAACGCGCCATCATGGAGAAGAAACGCACCGACAGCGCACCCACACAGCCGCAGCAGCCCAAACTGAAAAAAGGCAGCGACATACTGGAGGTAGACCTTCATGCCGACTCGCTGCTGGAGACAACAGCCGGCATGAGCAATTTCGACATACTGAATTACCAGCTCGACATTGTGCGCAACACGCTGAACGAACACCTTAAGGAGAAGGGCAAACGCATAGTATTCATCCATGGAAAAGGCGAAGGGGTGCTGCGCAATGCAATTTCACAGGAATTGCGCAAGAAATACCCCGGTTGTATATCACAGGATGCCTCTTTCCAGAAGTACGGATTCGGTGCAACCATGGTCATCATTAAATAGCCGCCAAAAGAGCAGAACCTACTGTTCACAAGCATAAAAACTACTGAAAAAATATTAAACCGAAAAACAACTGCCGGCGTTCACGCATTTACAAGTGTGAGCGCCGGCAGCAGCATCGATGGGATGACATGCAGAAAAAGATGTCAACATCGGAGCATATATTCGGCTTGCAGAATTATATGCCGAATATACCGATAGTACTGTAGTCATTGGCTGCGCCGACGCTCATTTGTATAACCATTAAAAAACTTTACAACAATGAGCATGCCCATGAGAAGAGGACAGCAGTGGATTCCCAGCATCTTCAACGATTTTTTCGACAACAACTGGATGGTACGCACCAACGCAACAGCGCCTGCAATCAACGTAATTGAAAACGAAAAGGAGTACACCGTGGAGGTAGCAGCCCCCGGAATGACAAAATCGGATTTCAAGATTCAAGTCAATGCAGACAACGACTTGACAATCACCATGGAAAAGGGTTGCAGCTGCAACTGTGGCAAGGAGGAGAAGAAGGATGAACAGCAGAGTGCAAAAACCACAGCACCCGACGAAGCAAAAGGCAGATACCTGCGCCGCGAATTCTCTTACACCAAATTCCAGCAGACACTTGTACTGCCCGAGGACATCGAGCCCACAAAAATCGAAGCCAAGGTAACAGACGGAGTTCTTTGCATCAAGATTCCCAAGAAGAACCACCCCGAAGCAAAAAGCATCTGCCACAATATTGCCATCAGCTAAAGATGCAACACCAGGCAGAATAAATTCTACCATACAGCAAACGACAATGGCGACTGTTAAATAGTCGTCATTGTCGTTTTACTTGTTAATCAATAGGATACAACAGACAGAGAAATTCATATAAATTTCCTTAAAGCATACTATTTAATTAAAACTTCATTTTTTTGAAACATTTATGAAACAATATAACAGTTACTTTGTGCCATATTTATATCAACAATAAATTATGGGATTCTTACAACTATTTACGCTACTGGGAGCATTGGGAATGTTCCTGTTTGGAATGAACTTAATGAGTTCGGGACTACAAAAAGCAGCAGGGGAAAGACTTAGAAGTTTTTTATCGGCAATGACATCCAATCCATTCAAAGGAGTCATGACCGGCTTAGGCATAACCTCTATCATACAATCATCTTCGGCAACCACTGTGATGGTTGTAAGTTTTGTTAATGCCGGACTTCTGACACTGACACAAGCCATTGGAGTCATCATGGGAGCCAACATCGGTACTACGGTAACAGCATGGATGGTATCCTGGTTGGGATTCAAGGCCGACATTTCCATTCTTGCAGTACCTTTGATGTTTTTCGGATTCCTCTTCTCCAATTCGAAAAAGGACAACCGTAAGAACATCGGTGAACTTATAGTTGGATTCAGTTTGCTGTTCCTGGGACTTTCCTTCATGAAAGAGTCAGTCCCCGACCTCAGACAAACACCCGAAGTATTGGAGTTCGTAACCTCGTGGGCTGCACATGGGTTCGGTTCAGTATTGCTATTCCTTGCCTTTGGTACAGTGCTGACACTTGTCCTGCAATCATCATCGGCAACCATGGCCATCACACTCATTATGCTGAGCATGGGCTGGATACCTTTTAATATGGCTTGCGCAATGGTACTTGGCGAGAACATTGGTACTACCATCACTGCAAACATTGCTGCATCTGTAGGAAACACACAGGCAAAGCGTGCTGCAATGTCGCACACCATATTCAATTTGACCGGAGTTATCTGGGCTTTAATTCTTTTCAACCCTTTCCTGCGCCTGGTAGGCGGCATTACAGAGGCTCTATTCGGCTTACCCAACCCCACAGCAGAGGGTTTTGCAGTGACAAACCCTGCATCAGCAGAGGGAACAGCCGCGCTGTATGGACTTTCGATGCTACACACTTTGTTTAATGTGATAAACACACTGCTGCTGGTGTGGTTCACCAAGTGGATTGCAAAAGCTGTAAGCTGGATAATCCGCACCCCCGAAAATCAGGAGAAAGAGGTATTCAAACTCAAATATATATCTGCCGGACATTTGGCAACCCCCGAACTCAGTGTTGAACAGGCATTTGAAGAGGTAATACACTTTGCCGAAATCTCTAAAAAGGGAACAGGATACATCAAAGAGGCCATCAGCGAAACCGATGCCGACAAATTTGAAACATTAAGAGAAAAACTTGTCAAATACGAAGAGATTTCGGACCGCATCGAATACGAAATTGCGACATTCCTCAACGGTGTATCAGCCGAAGAGATAAGCGAAAGCACATCTAACAAAATCAAGGCAATGTACAAAATAATTGGCGAACTGGAATCGTTGGGAGACTCAGGCGACACCATCAGCCGCATACTATCGAGAAAGAATATTCACAAGAAAAATTTCGATGCAGAGAGCATCAAGAATCTGAACTTGATGGCAGACGCGGTGGCTGATGCTTATGATGTGATGATTGCCAACCTGACTGCAGCCCATAAAGAGGAGCTTGTAAACATCACTAATGCCTACAATGCCGAAGAGCACATTAATACACTGAGAAACAATTTCAGAGATGCTGTCATTGAAGATATGGACAATGGCGACAAGAATTATCAGACCATGGTCTATTACATGGACATAATGAATGCGTATGAACGTATGGGCGATTTTATGATAAACGTTTCACAAGACCTCGAGCGAGGATTCATACATAAATAAGCCCATCAGGCTATTAGACTTAAAAGAGCAATGACTATACAGAGGGTAACCCGAAATAAAACGGGCTGCCCTCTTTGCTTTCTTTAAACCTCTCAGAATTTTACGTTGAGTCCAGGTGAGTCCTTTCTGGTTCGGCAATATACAAAAAAAGAAAGAAGCCTTTCGGCTTCTTTCTTGGCGGAGAGGGAGGGATTCGAACCCCCGGTACCTCTCAGTACGTCGGTTTTCAAGACCGATGCAATCGACCACTCTGCCACCTCTCCAAGGTCTTTGTTTTTCAAACGATGTGGTCGTTTTTGTTTGACGATGCAAAGGTATGACTTTATTTTTAACCGTGCAAGTTTTTTCGCAATTTTCTTTCAAAAAAATTTATTTTTCCTCTTAACGACGCAATGTAAAGACAAATTCGAGGCCTCCACCATCGCTTTTGCGGGCAGAAATAGTACCATCGTGCAGCAATACGGCATTTTTCACTATTGCAAGTCCAAGGCCTGTGCCACCCAATTTGCGGCTGCGTCCCTTGTCGACACGATAAAATCTTTCGAATATACGGTTAAGATGTTCATGCGGTACACCCTCACCATTGTCAGAGAAGCTGAAATAGTAAAATTCCGAATCGCTACGATAGCAATCGACCTTTATCTTACACCCCTTACCGGCATACGATATTGCATTGTCGAACAAATTGCGGAATATCGAATAGAGCATAGAGGCATTACCGTTAAGCAGCAACACTTCGGGAATATTGTTCTCTACGGTTATCTGCTGCTCGACCAGCTTGTTGTTTATCTCTTGCTGGAGATTGCGCAGAATTGAGGAGAGGTTGACCTGCTCCTTTTCGATGTAGTGCGAATTGGCATTTACCTCCATCAACTGCGACATATCCTTGACAAGATTATTCAAACGGCTGCTCTGCGAGTAGCAACGTTGCAGAAAATGCCTGAGCTGATCCTCGGAAAGCTTTTCGGGATAATTGGCAAGTATCGTTTCAAGATAGCCCTGTATGCTGCACACCGGAGTCTTGAATTCGTGAGCCACATTCTGTGTAAGCTGCTGTTTGAGCAGGGTCTGAGCCTCTACAATGGTCGTATCGTTTATGGAAATCTCGAAACTTTTGTCGCTGAAACGCACACATCTGACAGAATATGTTCGGCCATCCTTCTCAATTTTGTCAGCAAAACATGGTTCATTGCCATCGGTGCTATTTTCGCTTTTCTCAAGAAACATCCTGACATTGTAGAATTCGGGCTGATAGATTATATCCTGAGTGCTTTGCAGATGTGTTGCAGAAATCAGATCGCCATAGGTGCTGAAAAGTTTGTTGGCAAGAATCAGTCGACGACGTTTGTCGAAAATGGCAAGTCCCTCCTGAGCTATTCTCAGATGGGCTAGAAGTTTCTCTTTAGCAAGCTGCGATGTTCCCATGTGACGCAACACATAGTACATTATCACCACAAAGACTGCTGTAATAAACAATTCGAACCACAGCAGATACCTGTCTGACGGATATGTGTTTGCAAATTTCGTATCATAGGAGACTGCACTTCGGACAACAAAATCACAATCCTTGTTATACGCAGCGGCATATATATACTCTTCGTATGGCTTTACTGAACTTTTGCGCTTGTCGTAACCGTTACCATCGGCAAGGGCCTGCTCCACTTCGGGGCGCAAAAGATGGTTTCCGAGCAATTGCTCCTGAGCGTATGTGTCGTATAGCACCGAGCCATCCTTCACCGAAACTATCGTCAATCGCAGTGCTGTTTCGTCGTAACTTTCAAGCAGTTCGTCAAGTTCGTTGCGGCAACTGTCGTTGTAGAGTCCGGAATACTTGAAACTGATAAGGTCGTACACGCGCTCGTTAACGCCCTGCAACTCATTTTGCGTAGCTATTATCTGCAAACGATGTTCACGACCAAACTGATAGAGCATGAATATGACTGCAAGAAAAAGCGACAAAGAGAGTGCTATAGCAAAAAGTTGCGATTTTCTAAGTGCCATACGATTCTATTCTGAAACACGACTCATAAAGCAATAGCCATATCCGCTGCGGGATATCACATGGTTGGCATACTGCAACAATTTCTTGCGCATACGGGCGATATTCACATCCACGCTGCGTTCAAGCACATTGGCATCATCAGGCCATATAAGGCTCAGAAGCTCTTCGCGCGAATACACTTTGTCTGGTTTACGCAACAAGTGATAGAGAAGTTCAAACTCTTTTTTTGTCAGCGAAATATCCTGTCCCGAGATTGTAACCCTTTTAGTGTCAGGATTCAGACAAAGTTCGCCAAAGCTCACGTTGCCGCTGACAGGCGCAGGCAACGGCGCCAAAGCAGAGCGACGAAGCACTGCCTTCACTCGAAGCACAAGTTCGCTGATGCTGAATGGCTTGCGTATATAGTCATCGGCACCCACATTAAATCCTGTGAGAGTATCATTCTCGCCATCCTTGGCTGTTACAAATATAATGGGAATATGTGCAGTTTCGGGTTGCTTGCGCAGTGTAGCAGCAAAGGCAAAACCACTGATTTTATCCATCATCACATCAAGCATAAAGAGGTTATAGACATCGAGTTGCATAGCCATAGCCTCTTCTGCCGAGTTTGCTGTATCTACCAGATAGCCATTATTTTCGAGATTGAATTTTAAAATCTCACATACATCCGGTTCGTCGTCTACGACAAGTATTCTCAACATTTATTCACTTTTTAGAAAAAAAGCTGCCCTCTATTCCATTTACATTTCATAGAGAACAGTTTTAATCATTTATTGTTCATCTGCATTGGCAAATTCTTGCGGTACATAGGGCGAGAAGAGTTTGATGCTGCCTCGCAACAGGTTACGCACCTCACTGAGCAACTCATGCGACTCCTGTATAAGGTTCAGATAGACAAAATCCATTTTCAGGCTTCCGCTCTTCTGATGCAAACGAATTGTCTGATCTTTGCGCAGAACCGCTAATTTGTGTTTAAGATCCTTAGCACGCTGCGACACATCCTCGGAGTTTGTATAGTCGTTGACACGCACCATCTGCGCTATGTCGTCAAGCACATGATAAACCTCGCGACAGTAGGGTGAAAACTCCTGGATATATGCTTCGGTGATGGGACTGAAACTGTTATCTGTATGCTCTTTCATAGGTTCGCCGATGCGGATAAGAGTATTGAGCATCTGCTGACCGCTGTTTGTAGAAAGATGGTACCATGTACTGCGCTCCAGTGCTATCACTGAATCTATACGCTGGAAGCCCTGAGTCTCGCAACGACGCATCTTCTTAAGTATATTCTTCTCTACAATAGTCTTTATCATAGAGGACTTCAAGGTGCTTAAATCCTCTTTTGAGAATGCCTCAAAAAGTTTTTTATAAGTCTCTGCCGAGAATGAAACGACATTATCCAATGTCTCTGCAGTATGCTCTTTGAGTGTACTCCAGACAACATCCTTGTCATCGGACTTGAGGATAGTCTCCATCTTGACATCAACATTAACCTGCTGCTGTTTCTTTTTGTAGCGTATGTGACTGTTTACAAGCAGGAATGCAACAAGGCCAATCATTACAAACATTGCGATAAGACCACCGAAATACATTATCGAAGCAACTATTGCAGCCAAAAGGAAAGCTGCACCTGCAGTAACGAACCATCCACCGACAACAGAAACTACACCTGTCACGCGATAGACTGCACTCTCGCGGCTCCATGCACGGTCGGCGAGCGACGAACCCATACCCACCATGAAGGCAACATAGGTGGTTGACAATGGCAATTTAAGAGAGGTACCCACAGCAATGAGCAGACCTGCAAGCACCAAGTTAACAGATGCACGAACAAGGTCAAACGCAATAACCTCTGTACGGTCCTCGATGGGACGGAAACGGCTGTTCACCCAATCCTTAACATTCTGAGGAACCTTGCGTGCCACTCCGTCAATCATATTTGTAGTGCTGCGGACTATATTTCGAGCAATTGAAGAAGAACCGAACATCTCATTCTCTCCATTCTGCTGACTGGTCAAATCTATTGAAGTCTGTAACACCTTTCTGGCCTTTTTACTGGTACAAAGTGCAACCACCATAACCGTTCCCGCACCTACGAGGAAGTACCAGGGAGTCTTTGCCGAAGATGCTAAAGAGGTCATAACAAATTCATCGGCACTGAGACCACCCGCATTGGCGGCAAAATCAGTGATTGATGAAAGTCCTGCCAATGTCACACCAATGAAGTTCACAAGGTCGTTTCCCGCGAATGCCATCGCAAGCGAGAATGTACCAATGAGGACAATTATCTTAAACACGTTCACCTTCATCAAATGAAGCACCTGCATCAGTATTGTAAATACCACAAACGAAGCTAGCAACAGCATTAGAGTATTGTCGTTCACCCATGTTTGGATTTCGGGAGTTACAAGAGTACTGCCTTTCAGACCCTTTATCAGCATGAAATACATGATAGAGGTTACCGCCACTCCACCGAACCATCCGATGTGCTTGCCCATTGTATCGCGATAGTGGAAGGTAAATACCAAACGCGAAATCCACTGCACTATTAATCCGAAGATAAAAGCAATGGCCACCGAAAGGAAGATAGATATAATCATCGTCAGCGCCTTATCCGAATTAAGGAGATTGGCCATTGTAGGCGATGCCCCTTCAAGGTCGGCAACGACGGGGAGGCAATCAGTTGAGACTTTTATCAACGACACGATAAACGATGCTCCCAACAACTCGAACACCATTGACACGGTAGTAGAGGTGGGCAAGCCCAACGAATTGAAGAGGTCGAGCAGAAAGACGTCGCTGATGACCACCGCAAGGAATATACATATCACCTCCCGGAAGTAGAAAAAGTTAGGATTAAAAATGCCATGGCGCGCAATATCCATCATACCGCTGCTGAATGACGCACCGATGAGGACACCCAACGCTGCCACAAAAAGTATCCATTTCAACTTTGCGGCCTTGCTGCCGACTGCTGCACTCAAGAAGTTCACAGCATCGTTACTGACACCCACTCCCAGGTCAGTTATTGCAAGCAGACCCATGAAAGCGATGATTACCCAATAAGCTGTTTCCATAAAATTTTATTTGTGTTTTTCATTTACCCGTTTCATCGCCTGCACTTGTGCCGACAATAAAACTTTATTATAATTTCTTAATATATAATTTCAAATAATTGCAAATATCGCACTGCCATATTACCGGCACATTACAAAATTGTTACATTTTTGTTACAAAATATAATTGCGTAACATTGCAATCTCATCGCGCCAACGCTCCTCGTCGGGTGTTTCAAGTATTATCGGCATATTGTCGAAACGAGGGTCATTCATAAAACGTTTGAAAAACTCGGTTCCCAACGTTCCGTCACCAAGGCTGTCGTGACGGTCTACACGCGAAGCAAGAGCCTTCTTGCTGTCATTCAAATGAACGCCACGCAGATATTCAAAGCCTATAACCTTGTCAAACTCGGCAAACACATCATCGTAGGCTGCAACAATATCATATCCGGCAGAATATGTGTGACAGGTATCTATGCAAACACCTACACGGCTTTTATCCTCCACCTTATCTATTATGTATCGTATCTCCTCGAAACGACTGCCGACATTGCTGCCCTGCCCTGCTGTATTTTCGATGACAGCAGTCACGCCAGAGGTCTGCGCAAGAGCAAGATTTATACTCTCGGCTATCTTGTCGAGGCACTCCTCCACCGAGATTTTCTTCAGATGGCTGCCAGGATGGAAATTGAGCATCACCAGCCCCAGCTGTTCGCAGCGCTTCATTTCGTCGAGGAATGCTGCACGCGACTTTGCCAGCCCCTCTTCGTCGGGACTGCCGAGGTTTATAAGATAACTATCGTGGGGAAGAATGTATTTAGGGTCGAAATTACCGTCCAAGCAGCGCTGTTTGAAAAGTGTTATACTCTTCTGGCTCAACGGAGCAGAGACCCACTGACGCTGATTCTTTGTAAAAAGTGCGAAGGCATCCGCACCTATCGAAAGAGCATTGGCAGGAGCATTTTCAACACCCCCGCTCGATGAAACATGAGCTCCAATGTATTTCATAATCACAAAAATAAATAATTGCGAAACATACTTCCGCAATATAATTCATGTTGCGAAGATAAAAAAAAAGTCAAAATCAGCAAACGAATCCTTACATTTTCTTTAGAAAAATTCGTTTGCCGATTTTGAGTTTCACTTCGTAAAACTATTATCAGAAATTAAACTGAGCAGAGAGATTGACGCGGTTGGCATTGTTGGTATCACCGTCGAAATTCGTTCGCCAGCCATGCAGATACTCCACGCCAAGCTGAATATTCGGCGAGATATTATAGCACATGTTGGCAGCCACATATTGTCCGCGTTTGTAGCGTTCGAGGTTGGCGGTGCTGTATCCGTTGCGCGAGCGCACCGAGCACTGGCTGTAAGTGGCAGAGGCAAAGAGCGATGGGGTGAAATTGTACTGCACACCTGCATACCATCCATCGGTCAGAAGCATCATCATGCGTCCCGGGCTGTTGGGATTGGGAACAACATCCACACCTACATTGGAAATATCATTGAACAACGAACCTATGCCCTCACCTATTGCATACTGGCCACGCAACTGCAAATTACCAAATGTCATAAGAGTGGTTGCATGCGCGCCCCAGGCAAGTTTCTGTTTATTCTCGTTGTTTACAAGGTCGTCATAAGAGAGGTCGCGCAAAATACCGCCGACTTTCACATGGCTGTTACTACCCCAGTCGTAGCGCAAATAGAGAGGAATGTTGGGCATACGCTGCTTGCCTACACGAGCATACTGGTTATTGGTGCCCGTTGCATCGGGAATCTCAAAAGCAAGCCCCATAGACATACCCCAATCAAAGTTATAATGAAATGCTGCCTGCACAGTTCGATAGAACAACATTCCACATGGTCCTGCATAGTCCAGCGTAAATGGTACTGCCGATTCGTCCATAAAATTACCCGTATTGTAGCCCAAGGTCATATATTTGAACTTCATGTAGGCATTGTGCAGTTTAAAGGTATTTCCCGCACCGCGCCATGTACCAGCCGTGTACACTGTAAAATCGCCAAGCACCCGACTGCGGCCTACAAGCTTAACAAAAAGCAGAGAGGTGGTTGCATCCATCTGATAGCGGCTGGAAGCCTGGTCGCCGGTGGATATATAAGACGGGAGGAAATCCACATTGTCGACAATACCGCCAAAATCATATTCGGCTTTAGTCTGCACATAGCCGCCAATACCCAGTCCCCAACGTCCTTTCTGGTCGACAAGGACAAAGCGCGAAGCTTTGGGGTCGCGGAAATAGCCACTATGGGTATTATTAAAAATAGCAATAATATCAGGCTGTTCATAAATATTCTCCGTAATATACACCACGGGAGCAACACCTTCATACTGCGAATAATTCTGGTTTTGTGCAGCCGTGGGCACAACCATCAACCCCGCAAGGAGCAACATAGAAGCAATAAACTTTTTCATAACAAGTTGTTTTTGAAATTATCGAATTGAGAACAACCGAACAAATGCAAAAGTTTACAAACAGAGCGCACATATATACAAAAAATTGTAAAAGAAGCAGAACCGCATTAAACCCACCCACAACAAAGCCATCTGAGAAACAGTGGAACCCACACACAATATAAGGAATTGTTTAATTAGAAAATATTTTATTATTGCGAAGCCGGTTACGGTACCGAATAAAAATTTGACCGGCTTCTTAAAACCACAAAACCAGAAAAAGATGAAGAAAGAAATTATGTTTATGCTCTGCGCAATACTCGCAGCAACAACCATTTGCACAGCACAGGTAAAAAGAGAAGAAAAGGCCTTCTGTAAGGAGAAATGCGCAGAAATGACCAAGAGAGCAACCGAACGAATGAAAAACGACCTGTCACTCACTGACGAGCAGACGGCAAAAGTAGAAGCCCTGAACAAGGAGTATCTGCCACAAATTAGAAATTGCCGCAAACCCATGCACCATGGCAAGAGAGGCAACCACCCCATGAAAAAAGAGTGCGACAAAGCGAATGGATGCGACAAGGCAAAGGATTGTCCCAACAACAAGGAGTGCAAGAAAAACGACTGCCCCAAAACGAAAGATTGCCCCAAGGCTAAGGAGTGCGGCGAAGCCCAGAAGTGCGACAAGGCAAACAATTGCCCCAAAGCGAAGGAGTGCCCCAAAGCAAAGAAATGCGATAAGGCAACAGATTGTCCCAAGGCAAAGCAACACAAGAAAGGCTGCCGCAACACAGGCGAACTACCAATGGGCAAAAGCAGGGAAGAGGTACAAAAGATACGCAAGGAGTACAAGGAAAAGCTCAATGCAATCTTAACTCCCGAACAACAGGGAAAATACAAGGCTCTGCGCAAAGAGAAGAGAGAGCACAGAAAGCCTAAAAATAGCAAACTGCATTTTGCTGAATAGAAAAAGAGAAGAGAGCCTACACAGCGTAAGCTCTCTTTCTTTTTATCTTAGCAAACAACGGATAAAAATCCGATGCAACATTTAGAAATCAATATCTATCTTAATATCAGTTGCCTGTTTATCCTCTGCATCGGGCAGAGGTTCATAGGTTCGCGGCTGATACTCGCCCTGCTGAGCAACAACAAAGTCGATAGCCTCGCGCAAACTTGTTGCAAACTTCTCAAAATCCTCACGATAGAGAAAAATCTTATGCTTCTCGAATGTAACGATTGCATCATTTCCCTCTCCTGACACAACCTTCTTACTTTCGGTAATCGAAAGATACATCTCCTCTTTACGGTTCTTTTTCACATCAATGTAATAAATTCGCTTACCTGCTTTGATGGCTTGTGAAAAGACAATCTCCTTTTCATTATCGCCCAAACCGGTCTTTTTGTAGTCTTCCATCGTCAATAGTTTGTGTTAAGTTTAAAAATCCGTCCCAAAATTGCCTATTTTTTTTCACATAACAACAAAAAAAGAGAGAAAAATGTATTTTATTTTGTTATAACATCAGCAAACGGTAAAAAGCGGCAACAAAAAGCATGCTCAAAAACCCGGGAACAGAGCAATCATGCAGAATACGAAAAGAAACGAAAGAAATCAAAGAAATTATTTGTAGGTCTCACAATAAAATGCGACCTTTGCAAACAATTCACAAGAAGTGGTATTATATGATAAACAGAGTTCTCATCCGTCTTAAAATCATTCAGGTTGTATACGCCTATTACAAAAACTCCGGCAAAAGTTTAAAAGCAGCCGAAGACGAAGTATTCTTCAGTCTGTCCAAGGCATACGACCTTTACAAATTCCTTTTACTTCTGATAGTCGCACTCACCCGTTACGCATCGGACCGCATTGCGTTCAACATGCGCAAGGTACGCCCCACAGAAGAGGACCTCAACCCCAATCTGAAATTCGTAAACAACCGTCTGGCAGCACAGCTCGAAGCGAACGACGACCTTATTAAGTTCAGCGAAAAGAGCAAACTCGACTGGGTAAACTATTCAGATTTCCTGCGCCGACTGCTCGACAACATTGTCGAGAGCGATATATACAAGGAGTATATGGCATCTGAGACATCTTCATACGAAGAGGACAGAGAATTGTGGCGCAAGCTCTACAAGAATTTCGTATTCGACAACGAAGAGCTCGACATGCTTCTCGAGGAGCTCAGCCTCTACTGGAACGATGACAAGGCAATTGTAGACACCTTCGTACTTAAAACCATCAAACGCTTCAACGAAGAGGATGGAATGAACCAGCAGTTGCTTCCCGAGTACAAGGACGACGAGGACATGGAATACGCACACCGACTCTTCAAGGCAACAATTCAGAATGCCGAAGAGTACCGCAAGATGATGAGCGACAACTCAAAGAATTGGGACATGTCACGTCTCGCATTCATGGATGTGGTGATCATGCAGACAGCACTCGCCGAGGTAATGACATTCCCCCAGATACCCCTGAACGTCACCCTCAACGAATATGTAGAGATTGCAAAATACTACAGCACCCCCAAGAGCAGTTCGTTCATCAATGGTCTGCTCGACACCATCATCAAAAACCTTAAAAAAGAGAACAAAATCAACAAATAACCTATAAACTAATAAATTATGAACACATTATTGCAAGCAGCAGGCGGTTTTCAGTCAATTCTCGGAAGCCCTATATTCATGTTTGTCATCATCATCGCCATCATGTACTTCATGATGATACGTCCCCAGCGCAAACGTCAGAAAGAGATTGAGAACTTCCGTCGCGGTCTGACAATTGGCCAGAGCATCGTAACCAACGGTGGCATCTACGGCAAAATCAAGAGCGTAGACGAGACAACCGTAACAATGGAAGTATCTAACGGTGTAAGCATCCGCGTCGACAAGAGCTGCATCTACGCTGACCCCAAAGCAATGCAGGATGGTCAGATGGCTGGTAAATAATCGTAACACGATAAAATACCAAGACTTTGAAACTCAAACTGAAAAACAAGAAACTATTACCGGGAAGAGAATTTTTACTCTTCCTGTTTTTCTTTTTTGTGTCATGCTCGCTGTGGCTGATGATGACACTCAACAAATACTACGAAACTGAAATAAGAATACCGCTGCGAGTAAAGAAGATACCGGAAGAGATGCTTGCGGTTTCCATGGAGAGCAACCACATCACTCTGAAGATAAAAGACCGTGGCACCGTGCTGTTCAACTACAAGATGCAGACATTCCTTCCGATAACAGCCGAATACAACGATTTCAAGAAACAGAGCGGACGATTGACACTGCCAACATCGGCACTGAAGAAGCAGATATCGGCACAACTCGCCAACTCGTCGGAAATAATATCCACTTCACCCGACACAATTATATACTACACACAGGAAAGCACCAGCAAATACCCCATCAGGATAGAGGGCAAAATAGCTTCTGCCGTACAATATGAAATAGGAGATATAAAGATAACTCCCGACTCTGTCTGGATATTCGGCCCTTCAGCTGTAACAGACACCATAAACTTCATCAGCACCGAACTGATAGAAAAGGAGGAGCTCCGCGATTCGCTGTCGTTCGATGTCAAACTGCGCAAGATTGACGGAGTAAAATACAGCACCGACAATGTAAATATCAAGGTACCCGTCACCCCCTACACCGAAAAGACATTCGAAACAGAGATTCAAGGAGTAGGATTCCCATCGTCGTATAAGCTGAAAGCATTCCCCTCAAAGGCAAAAATTACATTCAATGTCAACATACTGAAGATTGACTCCATAAATCCCGGTGATTTTAAAGTAGGAGTACTCTACGGCGATATCCACTCAAATAAATCGGACAGAGTGAAGCTGACCCTGTTGAAATATCCAAGTTTCGTGCGCAACATACGCGTCACACCCAGCGAAATAGAATACCTTATAGAAAGAGAATGACACCCTTGAAAATAGGACTCACAGGCAACATAGGCAGTGGGAAATCCATTGTCTCGGCAATACTGCGCACATCAGGCATACCAGTCTACGACTGCGACACCGAGGCCAAACGCCTGATGCAGGAGGACCCGGAAACGCGCAGCTGCATAATCGACAAGTTCGGCAGCCGCTGCTACCCCGACAGCAAAAACCTTGACCGCAGATACCTTGCCGGAATAATCTTCAACAACCCCGAGGCATTGCAGCAGATAAACAGCATAGTACATCCGCGCGTGAGAGAAGATTTCAACCGGTGGAGCATCGAGAGCGGGAAGCCTACAGTTGCCGTGGAATCCGCCATACTGTTTGAGGCCGGATTTGAAAAGGAGACAGACGTTATAATAACCATATACGCCGACCGCGCTACCTGCATATCACGCGCAGTACGTCGCAACAACAGCACTGTACAGCAGGTGGAGAGCCGACTGCAACAGCAGATGAGCGCCGAAGAACAGATAAAAAAATCCGATTACTCAATCTGCAACAACGACGACACTCCCCTATTGCCGCAAATAGACAAAATACTCAAACAGTTCGACGAGAAAAAGAGATAAAAACAATACAAAAAAATTTTGTAATCAACATACTCTATTGTATTTTTGCAGCCAACGAAAAAATTAATAACACAAATAAAAAAACAAAAACAATATGTTCGAAACAATTCTCACAATCTCTGGTAAACCCGGTCTTTACCGCATGCTTTCACGTGGTAACAACATGTTCATCGTAGAGTCATTCGACGCTGCACACAAACGTCAGCCCGTATACAACAGCGATAAAATTGTGTTGCTCGACGACATTGCAATATACACCGACACAGAAGAAATTCCCTTGCGCGAGGTATTCCGCCTCATCTACGAAAAGGCAGCAGGCGCACTCCCCTTCAACATCAAGGAGACAACCCCCGAGGAACTCACAGAATACTTTGCAGGCATACTCCCCGACTACGACAGAGAGCGCGTATATCTCACACACATCAAGAAGATATATTCATGGTACAACATCCTCGTAGCAGGAGGCATAACAGACTTCAGCAACCCCGAAGCAGCAGAGGAAGAAGCAGAAGAGGCTAAAGCAGAATAATACATTAACGATTAACACAACACAAATGAAAAAAATAGCTATCATCGCTATCCTGGCAACCCTGTTCACAGGCACAGCCAACGCACAGTCTTTCTTGTCGAACCTTCTTGGTAAAATCGGTGGTTCTTCAGAAACTGCAAGCACTGTAACCAACGTACTCGGATCATTGTTGGGCAACAGCATAACCCTTTCAAAGTCAACAATAATTGGCACATGGTCATACACCGGCGCATCATGCGTACTCGAAAGCGACAATGCACTTGCACAGGCAGGTGGCGCTGTGGCAACAGCCAAGATTGAGGACAAAATGAACTCTTACCTTGGTAAGGTAGGTGTAAAAGAGGGTAAATGTTCATTCACCTTTGCCGAGAACGACAGCTGTACTTTCAAAGTAGGCAACAGAGAGATAAAAGGTCGATACGAGCTCAACGGAGAAGAGAAGAAAATACAATTCAGTTTCCTCTACGACCGATTCACAGCCACTGCACACGTAGCATACGAAGTTACATCGCTGAGCATCGTATTCAATGCTGACAAGATGCTGGGACTCGTACAGAAAGTAGCCCCCACAGCATCAAAATACAGCACTACACTTGCAACACTTTCAGCACTCATCGAGAACTACAATGGCATGATGCTGGGAATGAAACTAAAGAAATAGGACATTTAGTCTTTAACGCATATAGCACCGGAAAAGGAGCGATACACGCTAGCCTTTTTCGGTGCTTAATATTTTAATAAGACAGGAGGCGGCTCGGAAGAAAAAATTCAAGCAAACTTAATATCTCTTCACATGTTTTTCACTATCTTTTAATAAGATAGGAGGCGGCTCGGAAGAAAAAATTCAAGTAAACTTGATTTCTCTTCTCTCGCCTTTCACTATCTTTGTAACGGAATAGAAAAACACAAAATATTATTTATATGAAAGCAATTAAGACAATTATGGCAGCAATGGCAATAACTGGTGCTGCAATAACTGGATGCAGCAACGCCCCTGCCGATGCTGCACAACCGAATGCAGCCGAAATCATCGGAAAATCCTCCATCAAGGTAGAGAATGGACGCCTCACCCCCGAAGCACTTTGGGCAATGGGACGCATAGGTGCTGTTAGCGTAGCACCCGACGCAAGCAAGATTGTATATGGTGTAAGCTACTACAGCGTGGCGCAGAACAAGAGCCACCACACACTGCACATAATGCAGCCCGACGGCAGCAACCAGACACTGCTGACCACAGCTGCAAACAACGAGAGCAGCCCCGTATGGATAAAGAACGGCACTAAAATAGCTTACCTTTCAAACGCAAGCGGCAGCAGCCAGGTGTGGGAGATGAACCCCGACGGCACAGGACGCAAACAGTTGAGCAACAGTAAAACAGGTGTCGATGGATTTTTGTTCTCACCCGACGAGAAGAGCGTAATACTGATACAGCAGGTACCCATCAAGGAGAGCACTGCCGAGAAATATCCCGACCTTCCCCTCTCACAGGGCATCGTAGTAGACGACCTCATGTATAAACATTGGGACGAATGGCTCACAACAGCCCCCCACCCCTTCATTGCCCAGTTCGACGGCAACCAGATTACAGGTGGCAAGGACATGCTCGAAGGCACAAAATACGACTGTCCCAACCGTCCGTTCGGTGGCAGCGAGCAGCTTGCATGGAGCAACGACTCTAAGAAAATCGCATACGCCTGTGTAAAAAAGATGGGTAAGGAGTACACCGTCAGCACCGACACAGACATCTACCTCTACGACACAGAAAAGGGCACAACCGTCAACCTGTGCAAGATGAGCGAGGCAACATCAAACTACGGTTACGACACAGCCCCCTGCTTCTCGCCCGACGGCAAGCACATCGCTTGGCTCAGCATGGAGAACGATGGTTACGAAAGCGACCAGAACCGTCTGTGCGTGATGAACCTCGAAACAGGTGAGCAGAAATATATCAGCGAGAAGCCTTTCGAAAGCAGTGTCGAGAACTACTGCTGGGCAGCCGACGGCAACAGCCTCTACTTCACCGGAGTATGGCACGGAGCAACAATGATATACAACATTGACCTCAGCGGCAAACTCACACAGATAACAGAAGGCAACTACGACTACACATCGGTTGCACTGCTGGGCGACAAGCTTATCACCACACGCCAATCTATCAGCGAACCCACAGACATCTACATCCTCGACGCAACAGCCGGAGCAGCACCCACACAGCTCACACAGGAGAACAAACACATTCTCGACCAGTTGCAGCGCGGCAAGGTGGAGCCCCGCTGGACAAAATCGGTTGACGGCAAGCAGATACTCTCATGGGTAATCTATCCCCCTCAGTTCGACCCCCACAAAAAGGACCCCACCCTGCTCTTCTGCCAGGGAGGCCCCCAGTCACCCGTAAGCCAGTTCTGGAGCTACCGTTGGAACTTCCAGATAATGGCAGCCAACGACTATATTGTAATTGCTCCCAACCGTCGCGGACTCCCCGGCTTTGGCAATGAATGGAACGAGGCTATCAGCGGCGACTACGGCGGTCTTTGCATGCAGGACCTCTTTGCTGCTATCGACGACTTTGCAAAAGAGCCATACGTCGACAATGACCGTCTGGGTTGCGTAGGCGCAAGCTTCGGTGGCTACACAGCAATGTGGATGGCAGGTCACCACGAAAAACGCTTCAAGGCATTCATTGCACACGACGGATTCTTCAACATGGAGCAGCAGTACTACGAAACAGAAGAATCGTGGTTCACAAACTGGGACCTTGGTGGCGCTCCCTACGAGAAAAACGCAAAGACTGCACGCACATATCCCAATTCGCCCCACCTTTTCGTGGAGAAGTGGGACACCCCCATACTGTTCATCCACGGCGAGCGCGACTACCGAATCCTTGCATCGCAGTCAATGGCAGCCTTCAATGCAGCGCAGCTGCGCGGTGTGCCTTCACAGTTGCTGCTCTTCCCCGACGAGAACCACTGGGTGCTGAAACCCCAGAATGGTATTCTGTGGCAGCGCACATTCTTTGCATGGCTCGACAAATGGGTAAAACCTGTTAAATAACAAAAGGCTATGACAACTACACAAAAGATTCAGAAAAAGCTTAACGACTCACCGGCTGCACGCTGGGGAGCGATGATAATAGTATCTTTCACCATGATGTGCGGTTACTTTATAACCGACATCATGGCACCCCTTGAGGATATTCTCACCAAAAGCGTTGCCGAAGGCGGATTGGGCTGGACAAGCGGCGAATATGGATTCTTCTCAGGCGCATACGGCTACATCAACGTCTTTCTGTTGATGCTCTTCTTCGGAGGTATCATACTCGACAAGTGCGGCATACGATTCACCGGAATAATGAGCTGCGGACTGATGTTCGCAGGTGCCCTGCTCAAGTGGTACGCAGTCGACAACAGTTTCGGCGACGCAACACTCGCAGGCTACCCCATGCAGGTGGCACTTGCCGCACTGGGCTTCGCCATTTTCGGAATGGGTGCGGAAATCACCGGAATCACAGTGACAAAAGTGATTGCAAAATGGTTCACCGGACACGAGCTTGCCCTTGCCATGGGACTTCAGGTGGCTATGGCACGTATAGGAACAGCAGCCGCACTTGCTTGCAGTTTGCCCATTGCAAAAGCCTGCGGTTCGGTGTCGGCACCTCTGTTGCTGGGCGCAGCACTGCTCTGCATAGGACTGGCATTCTATCTTGTCTATTGCGTGATGGACAAAAAGCTCGACAAATCGTTGACAACAACCGACGAGGAGCAGGAAGAGGGCTTCAGAATGAGCGACCTTAAGTTCATATTCACCAACAAAGGCTTTTGGCTGATAACCCTGCTCTGCCTTATGTTCTACGCAGGCGTATTCCCCTTCCTGAAGTTTGCAACCAAGCTGATGATATACAAATACAGCGTAGACCCTGAAATTGCCGGCTTTATACCTGCGATGCTACCCTTTGGAACAATCCTGCTGACACCCCTTTTCGGCTCGATGTACGACCGCGTGGGCAAAGGCGCAACACTGATGATTATCGGTTCGTTCATGCTGACAATAGTACATGTGCTTTTCGCCCTGCCCGTGCTTAACCACGGCTGGTTCGCCATTGTAGTAATGACATTGCTGGGTGTAGCATTCTCGTTGGTACCATCGGCTCTGTGGCCTTCAGTACCCAAGATTATCCCCATGAAGCAGTTGGGTTCGGCATACGCCATCATTTTCTACATACAGAACATTGGACTCTCCATGGTTCCCCTGCTCATCGGTTGGGTCATCGAGAAATACTCTACAATAGAGAGTGCAGAGGGCATTGTCTATGACTACACCCTGCCCATGACCATTTTTGCCATCTTTGGCATCATAGCAATCTTCATTGCCGTCATCCTCAAACGAGAGAATGCCATCAAGCACTATGGTCTTGAAGAGAGCAACATGAAAAAATAACATCACTAAGCCACAATAAATAAGGCTCTTTCTCGCACGAGAAAGAGCCTTATTTATTATACTGCAAACACTTGTTACTCGTTAAGCAGCAACACTGAGTCGCTTGGCGAATACCACGACTGCACAATGGGCAAACGCAGTTCTTCAAACACCCCATTACTAAAAATCAGGGTATCGGCGCGGAAATTCCTCGTCTTGTTCTCCTTGTATTCAAGACGAACATATGTGATGTGAGGAGTTGCCTTAATCCACTCACCCTGCGCAAGCTCCACGTTATACGAGGTAGGTTTGATGATTACAACAGTCGTATCTCCGGCATTACGATAAAGGCCCAATCCACTCTTGTGATTAAGATAGAACTTGTCGGTAGAGCCGTAAAAGGGCGACTGATATTTGAGTTCTACACCATTATCGGCCGAATCAACCGACGAGACATAAATTCGTGTAAAAACTGCGCCATCAGAAAGCTTGTCGCCCATAACCAATCCATCGCCGCTGCGCAGCACATCGCTCTTGACATCCCAGCTGAAACCGCTTATTGCGTTCACATACGAAATTCCGTCGCACCTGAACGATGGGGCGAAAAAGAGATTTTCGCCAGTCAGACGACCATCCTGACCCAGAGTAACAAGGTTGGAACTGCCATCGAGTGAAAGAGACTCTCCGCCACGCGACAGCAAGGAAGTCTTTGTACCCTCCGGCTCATCCGGAATCTCGGGCACACTGCCCGAACCACCGTCACTGCTACAAGAGACTACCAGCAGCGACAGAAACAGCGAATAGAAAAGACTCAAATACTTCATAGCACTATAAACAAAATAAAGACAAAAGAGGTTGTGTC
>JAEIGA010001932.1_pt1 | contig 33004 bp, 32 predicted proteins | sample 9270691 | NCBI WGS metagenome assembly JAEIGA01 (sample SAMN17057246, study PRJNA624740) | gut metagenome | biome: biome; isolation source: fecal sample | host: Bos grunniens | place: China: Xizang | collected 2019 | reverse complement strand
GAGAAGGTGTAGCGCTGCGTCCAGCTATCGCCCTTGCGCTCCCAGAACTTCTGTCCTGTGCGCTCGTAGCCCTCGCGATATGTTGCCCACTCCTCAGGAGAGATATATGGCACCATATTCGAGTCGATATGGATAAAGGAGATCTTGCTCATTATATCCTCAGCACCCTCTACGCTTGAGTCGCAGTAGCGTGCCTCGATGTCGCTGGCGTTGACAACCTTGACAAAGCTCTGGTCCTCGTCACCCGAAGCTTTTGGCATCACGAAGATAACCTCGACGTCGTTGCGAGCCAGACCCTGGGTCATACCGTAGCAAGCGGTACCCAAGCCACCAGCGATATGGGGAGGAAACTCCCAACCGAACATTAAGACTCTCATACTCTATATATTTTTTCGTTTTACTTCTTTACACTCTTGCTTGTGCACTTGCGCTTAGGCTTCTCTGTTGTGCCCTCAGCCTTCTTTGGTGCGCAATTACGCTTAGGCTTCTTTGGTGAATACTTCTCAATTAGCGAGTTGATATAGAGAAGACCAGCTAGCGATGTAGCGTGAGATACCGAACCGCGTGGATTGTATGGAGGGTCGCCCTCGAAACGCTCCGAGATCGAGCCTACACACTTCGTCTGAAGCTCCTCATCAAAGGCCTCCAAGATGCGTGTAGCATCTGCCACATAGCGCTCGCCACCGATATCGAAGCACGCCTTAACATAGAGCATTAGTGGCCATATCCACGATGAACCGTTGCGCGATGCCAAATCCTGAGAGCGCTGATCCTCGTTGTAGTTCGAGTGGTAGAGTATATTACGTGGTGATAGCGTACGAATACCGCGAGGCGATAGTAGGTGGCTATTCACGGTCTGCAATACGCGCACTACCTGCTGCTCGTCGAGCATCTTGAAGTCAAGACCTACAGCCACGGTCATATTGCAACGGATAAACTTGTTTACCTCGTCGTAGTTGACGTAGTCGGCAAGATATCCCTCCTCCTCTAACCAGAACTTCTCCACAAACGCGCTCTTAATACGCTCAGGAAGCTCCTTCCAGTTGTTAACGAACTCCTTATCGCCCTGCTTCTTAGCTACAGCAAGGGTGTATTGAACGGCATTGTACCATAACGCTTGAGCCTCTACCGCATAACCGCGGCGTGGTGTCAAAGGCTTGCCGTCGATGATAGTTCCCATCCATGTTAATGGACGCTCTGCTGATGCCCAGATAAGGGCGTTGTCGTGCATCATTATCTCGTCGTTGAAACCGCGACGATATGCCTCGAGGAGACCCTTCATTGCCGCACCATATCGCTCCCATAGCGCCTTCTGAGTGATGTGACCCTCTAACTGCTGTAGGGCGTAGTAGAACCAGAGTGGTGCATCAACTGTAGGTGGTGTGATACGTCCCTCCATGAGACCACTTGCCACCATATCTGCAACTGCGGTGTCAAGAACATCGATGCAATCCTCCTTGTGGTTCTGTGTAAGTGTCAAGCCAGGGAGAGCCATAAATGTATCCTCCATAAATGGACCAAACCATGGGTAACCAGCCACCACCTCGGTGCGGTTATTTGGTCGGCGGATAATAAACTGACGTGCCGAGTGCTGTAGACAGCTAATAAGGTCGATCTTATGTGTGCGTCGAGCCAACGATGTCTCGTAGATTGTCGTGATGGTCTCTGGTGAAGCCATAAGGTCGGTGGCAGCAGAGAAGATTACGCTCTCGCCCTTCTTAATCTTGAACTCGAAGTAGCCTGGAGTGAGTAGATCCTCGTAGCCGTCGTAGCCACGTGCAAGCTCCTTTGTGTACTCAAAGTTGTAGTACCAATCGGGTGCTGCAATAAACTCGGACTCCTCCTTGTTAAGCTGCATATTCAACCAAGGATATCCCTCATACAAGCGGCACTTCACACCGTAAGGAATAGGGTATGCTCTGCCGTCGGCCTCCATATTTGCCTTCGATAGCGCGTGCTTATCGCGGAAAGCAAGAAGTGGGCGTAGGCGTAGGGTAGTCTCCGAGTGTGCATCTACCAAGGTGTAGCGAATCATAAGCTGTGTGCGCTTATGTATCCATAAAAGTTCCTTCTTAAGAATAACGCCTCCTACACGATATGTAAGTGTTGGCGTTGGTGTATATTCAAAATCGGTGATATACTTATGTCCGCGAGGTTCGTATGTGCCCTGGTAGCGGTGCAATGCAAGGTTGAATGATTGGTCGTGCTGTACGATGGTCTCGTCGAGCGATGATAGAAGCACGTGTGTTCTATCACTCTGATCGATGGGTGCCACCATAAGACCGTGATATTTGCGTGTGTTGCAGCCAATAATCGTAGAACTCATATAGCCGCCGAGTCGATCGGTTGCGAGTACCTCTCTATTTAGAGAGTACTCCAAGTTGCCCAACTCACGCTTGTCAAATTTAAGTCCCATAATCTCTATATTTAAGTTTTCGTGATTACGATATACGTCGTGCAATACCACAACCTTCTGATTATCAACGCTTTTAATCAGATGGTCACAATACGCCTTAATTTACCAAAATTTTACACAAGTAAAAATAGTGCATTTTTTGGTAAAAAACAAATATTTATACCACGAATTTGGCTTTTTGTTCAATGTATGACCCGATTAGAGAAATAGCGACTCGATAACTGCATCCGAGAGCATAAACTCCTTGGTGGGTATAAAAAGCCTATCATCGATAAGAGTTAGCACACCGCGTTGCTGCCAAGACGTTGCTTGCGTGAGGATGCGTTCGTGCTCCTTGTTGCCATATTTTGCGCTGATGTAGCCAAGGTCGATGCCCTCCTTGGTGCGTAACGAGGTCATAATATACTCGTTGAGGTGGTCCTGCGTAGTAAGCTCCTCGCTCTCGAAGCGGATATCGCCCTCGCTGTACTCCTTAGCAGAGGAGATGCACCAACGACGATCGTCACCACTAAAGGAGTGGGCGCCAGCGCCGATGCCGAGATACTCCACGCCACGCCAGTAGGCAGAATTGTGTTTGGCTCTAAAGCCTGGTCGTGCATAGTTCGATACCTCGTAATGCACATATCCAGCCTCGCAGAGTAGACTCTCTACAAGGTTGTAGTCACTCTCGGATTGCTCCTCGCTAACTGGTTGATACTTACCCTTGCGCACCAAAACGCCAAGGCGTGTACGCTCCTCTACCGTTAGATGATATGCTGATATATGCTCGGCGTTGAGCTTGATTGCCTCATTGATAGTGTCGCGTAGCCACTCCTTACCAAAGCCTGCCACGCCAAAGATGATATCTATCGAGATATTGTCGTAGCCCGCCTTGCGAAGTCGCTCTACGCACTCTTTTGCCTCTGAGGCGCTATGTCGGCGATTCATAAATTGAAGCACTCTATCGTCAAACGACTGAATACCAAGGCTTATGCGATTTATGCTTGTTTGTCTTAGCTCTGCAATATACTCTGCACTGAGGTCATCAGGGTTAGCCTCAAGGGTAATTTCCTCTACTTTAGAACAATCAAATAGTTCGCGGGCGTGGGTAATTAGGCTCTCTATCTGCTTGGGGTGTAGCAACGATGGTGTGCCGCCACCAAAATATATCGATGTCAGATGCTTGTCGCTTAGGTACGATGCTCGCTGCTCAAGCTCGTGGTGCATCATCTCCACCACGCGCGGAATAAGTTCTATGGCACCAACTTTGTAGAAGTCGCAATAGGTGCAGATGCGCTTGCAAAATGGTATGTGAAAATAGAGAGTAGCCATAGCGCAAAGTTATAATAAAAAAGTTGTTTTAAGAGATATTATCTTATGCAAAATTGTTACCTTTGTGCTATAAATTTGAGTAATATAGTGCCAATATGAAGAGCATTAGAGAGTTATACCGAATAGGTACAGGTCCTTCGAGTAGTCATACCATGGGACCACGCCGTGCCGCTGAGATGTTTCAGCAGCGTAATCCAGAGTGTACGTATTTCCGCGTAACGCTATATGGAAGCCTCGCGGCTACGGGTAAGGGACACCTTACCGATGTCGCTATCTACGATGTGCTAACTCCACATGGCGAGGTGGAGCTTATTTGGGAGTCGTCAGTATTTAAGCCATTTCACCCTAATGGTATGCGCTTCGAAGCTATTGTCGATAGCAATGTTGTAGATGACTGGACCGTATATAGTGTTGGTGGTGGTGCCCTTGCTGAGGAGAACTCTGCCCCAATCGAGAATGAGGATGTATATCCTCATAAACGCCTAACCGATATCTTGCACTGGTGTACCGAGAATGGACGTACCTTTTGGGAGTATGTCGAGTTGCACGAGGGTGGCGATATTTGGGAGTTTCTTGCCGAGATTTGGCGCGTTATGCGCGAGGCTGTGGAGCGTGGTATCGAGACCGATGGTGTAATCCCTGGTCCGCTCAACCTACCACGACGTGCTATGCGCTACAATGTGCGAGCATCGGGCTATAAGCAGAGCTTGCAGTCGCGCGGTCTTATCTTCTCCTACGCTCTTGCTGTTAGCGAGGAGAATGCCTCAGGTGGTCGTATCGTCACCGCCCCAACGTGTGGCTCCTCTGGTGTCTTGCCAGCGGTGCTATATCACCTATGGAAGACTCGCGAGTTTAGCGAGATGCGTATCTGTCGCGCTCTTGCTACCGCTGGTCTTATCGGAAATATTGTAAAGCATAACGCCTCAATCTCTGGTGCTGAGGTCGGTTGTCAGGGTGAGGTCGGTGTTGCATGCGCTATGGCTGCTGCCGCTGCAAATCAGCTCTTTGGAGGTACTCCAGCGCAGATAGAGTATGCTGCCGAGATGGGTCTTGAGCACCACCTTGGTATGACTTGCGACCCCGTGTGTGGTCTTGTGCAGATCCCTTGTATCGAGCGTAATGCCTACGCTGCAGCGCGTGCCCTCGATGCTAACCTCTACTCTATGTACACCGATGGTCACCACCGCGTCTCTTTTGATCGTGTTGTTGAGGTGATGAAGCAGACAGGTCACGACCTACCGTCAATCTATAAGGAGACGGGTGAGGGTGGTCTGGCTAAGGACTTCTTTTAATTTCTTGTGATAAGGCAGGACATCTACTGCCGCTAACAAAAAGTCCCGACAATGAGCAGTACGCTTTAGTACAGCCCATCGTCGGGATTTTTGCCGAGCGTTGTATCTGCAGCCTTCTGACAAGAAATTAGGGTAGTGCGCTTGGTAAGGTTTTTTTTGAGACCACAGAGACCACAGAGACGAAAGAGACCACAGCGAAACAGAGTATCGTCAGAATGATAATAAATTTCTCTGTTGTCCCTGTTGTCTCTGTTGTCCCTGCTGTCTCCAAATAATTAATCTCGCGCGGAGCGCACCACACTTTTAACCTTTCAGTTTTCACCTTTCGCCTCCTATCGTTATTTCCACCCGCTAATAAACTTCCGTATAAGCATTATCACTTGACGGTATAGGGCTTCTACCGTGGCGCTTACTTCGTAGACTGTATCTAAGCGACGGTTGATACGTTTAATAGTCTTGTGTAGCGAGACGAAGTATATCACAATGGCTATTGCTACAAGTATTGCTCCCACGATAACCCATGCCAACGTAGCGCTGCAGATCAACTCCCCAAGCCACAGCGCAAGTGCCATAGTCAGGGCAAAGACCCCGACAATTATGGCACACATAAACAAAATTAACGACACAGCATTAATCCATTTTAGAGCTATTCATCGCAATCGCAGTCATCGCCATAGCATTCGCAGTGGCCATTGTGCATCTTGTGATTAAACGCTGTGCGCAACTTGCCGCGCAACTCCTTACCAGACTGTGGTGTTACAAGCATTGCCACCGCAGCTCCTACAACAGCGCCACCAAGCGCAAGTAGTAGACAAACCGAACTCTTTTTCATAATCTTAACCTGTTAAAAGAAAGTGTTGAAAACAATTTCACTAAGTTTACTTGCAAAACGCACGCCATAGTCTATAATATTTCTTATATTTGCGCTATGAAATCAGCACTCAATATTGTCGCCTTTACCGGGCATCGTTCCTACGATAACTCGGCGGAGGAGATGCTACGCTCCACGGTGGTAGATCTCTATGCCGAGGGTGTACGCATCTTTCGTGTGGGTATGGCTGAGGGCTTCGACCTCGCTGCTGGTGAGGTGGTGGTCGAGTTAATGGAGTTGCACGATGATATTGTGCTGGAGGCGTATGTGCCATGGCCTATGTTTAGTGCTCGTTTCGGGAGGAAGGATAAGGCGAGATACGATGCTATTATCTCTAAGGCTCAGGTTATTAGATATTCAGGTTTTGCCTTTCAAACCAATATATTTCACCTTAGAAACGATATGCTCGTAGATGGTGCTGGCTATCTTGTGGCGTGGTGGAATGGCTCGCGCAGTGGTACGGGCTATACCGTGAGTCGCGCCCGTAGGCTGCAGGCAAAGATTATAAATTTGCATCCCGGGTCGGTGGTGGAGCAGAGATTACTATAGTCATAAAGATTGTTACAAACTTGTTAAATTTCGTTATCATTAGTACAAATACTACCTTTTGTATAGCAAAAACACTATATATTTGCCCCAGATTACTAATAACAGAAAATATGAAAATGAAGAACTATCTTTTAGCAATCGCAGCGTTGGTGATGTCGCTATCGGCATCGGCGCAGAGTAATAACACTTTTGCCCAAGAGCAGATGTCTTTGTCGGGTTATCTTCAGGGTGGCTTCCAAACCTCAAATGATGATCCATCATCTACCTTCTATTTAAAGCGTGCGCGTGTGAGCCTTACGGGTAATGCTAAGGAGGAGAAGATTGATTATCGCTTGCAGGTAGATATGGCTGGCGATCCAAAGATTTGCGACCTCTATTTCCGCTACAAGCCATCTTCGGCGTTCGGTATGCAGTTGGGTCAGTTTAAGATTCCATTTGCTATTGAGAATGATATCTATGGTCCTACAACCGTGGAGCTTATCGATTACTCGTATATCACAACCCTCCTTGCGCGTAATGCTAACAGATTTGATGGTATTGCTGCTACAGGTCGTGATATTGGCTTCCAGGTATATGGTGGCTTTGGCAATAATAAGGATTATAAAACTCTAAGCTATAACCTCGGTATCTTCAATGGTACGGGTATAAACAAAAACGATGATAATAATGCAAAAGATATTGTAGCTCGCCTTATCTATAAGCCATCTAAGGAGTTGTCTGTGTCTGGCTCAGTGATGATTACCGAGACAAACGCTGGTCCTGCTACAATAAAGTCTAATAGAGCGGCATTGGGTGTTATCTATGATGCTAAAGACTTTATCTTCCGTAGCGAATATGCTGGTGCTCAGTTTGACGATGCAGACGACTATGATGTAAGTACCTTCTATCTATTAGGTGGTTATAAGATTAAGAAGGATTGGATGCTTGTGGCGCGTTACGAGACTCTTAGCCAGGGCAATCTAAATAGTGGTATTGCCCAAGATCGTGTGACTGTAGGTGCTGTATTTAAGCCATACTCATTCCTTCGATTCCAACTCAACTATTCAATTGAGCAGAGTGGCCTTAAGAATAGTGACTATCGAGACAAGGCAAGCGGTCTTAATCTGATGTTAACGGCGATTTTCTAACACCGAATACCACATACATAGATGAAACGGTTTTTAACCGAGGATTGGGTTGTGACTTTCCTAAGCATCCCACTCCTCACCCTCGCGATGCTCTCTTCTCTACTACCTGGAGGAGGTCCAAAAATACCTGAAACACTTATCACAGCCGAGGCGTGGCTCAATATCGGAGCCTTCTTTCTTATAGCCTTAGCCCTGCTCTTTGTGGGTAATAAGGTGCTCGGTCGTCCAATGAAGGGACTGTTATTGTCCTTTATCGTAATCTTTGCTATTGCGGTGTTGGCGCAGTGGGTGGCAAAGCTTGAGGCGGTTAAGTTCTACGGCTTCGAGGCGGTCTTCTTCTCGGTTATCTTCGGTTTGATTATACGCAACCTCTTCAAGGTGCCCGAGTGGCTTAAGCCTGCGATTCAGGGCGAGTTCTTTATAAAGATTGGCGTTGTCTGCCTGGGTGCTACGGTGTTATTCTCCGATGTTATGAAATCGGGCGCTGCGGGTCTTATTCAAGCGATCTTGGTGGTTGGTATCGTCTGGTCGTTCGGCTACTGGCTTGCTCGAAAACTTAAGGTTGATGAGGCTACAGCTATGACCTTGGCGAGTGGCTGCTCTATCTGTGGAGTATCGGCCTGTATCACAGCGGCAGGAGTTGCAGGAACAGATAAAAAGCACCTCTCCTACATTATTTCGGTAGTGCTTATTGTTGTGGTGCCGATGATATACCTAATGCCTTGGATAGCAAATGCTATCGTTCCGCTTATGGTGGATGACCCAACCATCCAAAAGGAGATTATAGGTGCTTGGATAGGTGGTACTATCGATACCACCTCGGGTGTTGTTGCCTCTGCTGAGTCGGTGGGTCAGATGGCTGAGAATACTGCCGTTGTGGTTAAGGCTACACAGAATGTGCTTATCGGTGTTGTGGCATTCTTTATAGCCCTCTACCTCTCGACACGTTCTAAGACGGCTGCTAATATTAACCGCCCATCACTCTCTATTGTATGGGAGAAGTTTCCTAAGTTTATCCTTGGCTTTCTCTTTGCATCGGCTCTCTTTAGCATTATGCATACACAGGGTCTCCTACATTCAAGTGATAAGACTCTTGCCAAGAATTTCTCAACATTCTTTTTCTCCCTATCCTTTGTCTGTATAGGAATGGATACCCGTCTTAAGGATATTGTCTCTCGCGAGAACCGACGAATCCTCCACGCATTCCTCGGTGCTCAGCTCTTTAATATCATTATTACGGGTGTGATTGCGTGGGTTATATTTGGCCTACTTAAACCTCTATTTTAATTTCTTGTGATAAGGGGTCATTCTCGACCTCTCAATCATTGCCCCAAATGGGAAATACGCTTAGTATGTCCCATCTGGGGCAATTTCTTTATCGAGGCCAAGCCTGACCCCTTCTGACAAGAAATTAGGGAGTGCGGCCCTGAGGGTTTGTGCCTGTTTCGCTTGTACCAAGCGACAGCTACGCTGAAAGGGCAAAAGCGGCAGAAGCGGCAGAAAGGGTTTGACTAATTACTAATTCCCCCTTTGGCCCCTCAGGCCTCTTAGGCCCTTAACTCCCCTTCAGGCCCTTTTTTAAATCTCGCGCGAAGCGCACCACACTTTTCCCCTTTCCGTTTTCCCCTTTCACTTTACTTGCGTATCATCTCCACAAGGGTTGTGCAGCTATCCTCTAATAGGTCGAGTACAAGTTCAAAACCTTCGTGACCCTCGTAATATGGGTCGGGGATATAGGACCAGTCGGGGTTGTGGCGTAAGAACTCCCTAAAGCGGTAGATTTTCTGCTGTGCCTCACGGTCGGGGGCAAGGCGAAAGAGGTTTTCGTAATTGTTGTCGTCCATAGCGATAACCATATCAAACTTCTCGAAGTCGCCTTCGCGTACCTGTCGCGCACGGTGCGTCATAGGGATGCCTCGTGCCTCGGCAGCACGACGCATACGAGGATCCGAAAGCTCGCCACTATGGCCACCATATGTGCCCGCAGAGTCAATCTCCACCATATCACTTAGCCCCTCTCTATCCACCAAAACTCTCAACATCGCCTCTGCCGCAGGGGAGCGGCATATATTTCCAAGGCAGACAAAAAGTATTCTCTGTTTCATACTGCAAATATAGGAAAAAGTTACCAACTTCATCGCTCCATTTAATTAAATCTAAACAAAAATATGCTCCAAACTATACACATAGTGTATATCAAAATTCAGTGCAACAAAATCTAAAAATGGTGCCGCAGATTGGGGAAAAATATATATCTTTGCGTTGAACTCGAATGGTGGTGTTAGGGAATACCGCTTGGTTACCCTGGCTGAGATTATACACATTGCACCAGTACAGATAATGCTGACGCTGGAAGTTTGGAGTCATCTTTAATGGTACTTGCCGTACCACTATTTTGAGCATATACAGTAACCTTAAAATAGTGGTATGAAGCAGACTAAAACCTACCCCGTAGTATTATCCATCGCCGGCTCCGACTCCTCGGGTGGGGCGGGTATTCAGGCCGATCTTAAAACATTCTCGGCACTTGGCGTGTATGGAGCTACAGCCATCACAGCCATCACAGCACAAAATACGCAAGGTGTTCACTCCCAATTAGCCATTGACCCACAGATGGTCTATGAGCAGATTGTTGCTGTTGTTGAGGATCTACACCCCTCGTTTATCAAGATTGGGATGCTCTCCAATGCAGATATTGTCAGGGTTGTGGCTAAGGCACTAAGCAGATACACGATTCCTGTAATCCTCGACCCTGTTATCGTATCAAGCACAGGGCATCGCCTTTTATCTATTGAAGCACAAGAGGTTATCAAGAGCCAACTCCTTCCTCTATCTCTGCTTGTTACGCCCAATATTCCAGAGATGGAGGCGCTCACAAATCACCCTGTCGACACCTATGAGCATAAGGTGGAGGCCTCAAAAATTCTCTTTGACTATGGCGCTAAGGCTATACTCCTCAAAGGAGGCCATGAGGAGGGCGAGCATAAGAGTGATATTCTATTTACAAATAGCCAATCGGGCATAGAGAGTGAAATTTTCGCCTCCGAGAGTGTTGCTACGCGTAACACTCACGGCACGGGTTGTACACTTTCATCTGCTATCGCTGCATTTATGGCGCGTGGTTGCGGTATGGTTGAGGCTATAGCCGAGGCAAAGAGTTTTATTACCGAGGCTATTCGTAGTGGTGCTGATATAGTAATAGGACACGGTATAGGTCCTGTAAATCACGGTTTTAATCCTAAACAGATGATGGTCTATGAGAGTAGAGAACTATAAATTGCAATTTATCACGCACCACAACGAGCGCTACTCCTATATCGACTCGGCGCGTATGGCGTTGGAGGGTGGGTGCCGGTGGATTCAGCTGCGTATGAAAGAGGCTGATGAGGCTATTTTAGAGAGTGCTGCCATCACAATCCAGAGGATGTGCAGGGAGTATGGCGCAACCTTTATCATAGATGATAATGTGGCACTTACCAAGCGTATAGGCGCAGATGGTGTACATCTGGGCAAGAATGATATGCCTGTTGCTGAAGCCCGCAAGATGCTCGGCGAGGGGTATATTATTGGCGCTACGGTAAACACCTTCGATGACATAGTAAACGCGCTACACACCGCCACGCCCGACTACTTCGGTTGTGGCCCTTTTCGCTACACCTCCACAAAGCAGAATCTTGCACAGATACTTGGCTACGAGGGTTATCGCGATATAATCGGAAAGATGCGCGAACATAACATCGGTACTCCTCTTGTCGCCATTGGTGGCATCACAAAGGACGATATACCCGAATTGTTGAGATGCGGTGTTAATGGCATAGCCCTAAGTGGTAGTATCATAGGTGCTAAGGAGCCTGTAATGGAGATGCGTAGTATTGCAAAAACAGTATATAACAAACCTATAAATTTAATGTAACATTATGATTGAAAGAAATGTATCACACGGTATTATCTCTACCTATTTCAACAAGTTGGAGAAGAATTTGGATTTGGATGTAGCCATCGTAGGTGGCGGACCTTCGGGCATTGTTGCAGCCTACTATCTTGCTAAGGCGGGATTGAAGGTTGCGCAGTTCGACAGAAAGCTATCGCCCGGTGGTGGTATGTGGGGTGGTGCTATGATGTTCAACCAGATTGTCGTTCAGGAGGAGGCGCTACATATTATCAAGGAGTTCGATATCAACTATGAGCAGTATGACGATAACCTCTATGTTATGGACTCTGTGGAGAGCACCGCAGCACTGCTCTATAAGGCTGTGCACGCTGGCGCAACAATCTTTAACTGCTATTCGGTTGAGGATGTGATATTTAAGAATGATGAGGTTAGTGGTGTCGTGGTTAACTGGACCCCAGTGCTTAGAGAGGGTATGCATGTAGACCCACTTAACATTATGGCTAAGTGTGTTATTGATGGCACAGGCCACGATAGCGAGATGTGCTGCACTGTAGCGCGCAAGAATGGTATTCGTCTTGCTACCGACACGGGAGCAGTTATAGGCGAGCGTTCGTTGGATGTTGTTGCGGGCGAGGAGGAGGTTGTAAACGGCACTAAGGAGATATATCCAGGTTTGTATGTATGCGGTATGGCTGCTTCGGCTGTTAGTGGAACACCTCGTATGGGCCCTATCTTTGGTGGTATGTTGCTATCTGGCAAAAAGGTTGCAGACCTCATTATCGAGAAGCTAAAAGGATGAAAATTATTGCGATAACAACCCCCAAAATCATATCCGACGATGGTTGTATAATTAGAGGATTGCTCGACAATGGTGTCGATATTGTTCATCTTAGAAAACCAAATTCGGATGTTGACGAATGTCGGAGGATATTGTCCGCTATCGATATAGAGTATAGACAGAGGATAGTAATTCACGATTACCCGGAGCTCTATGCGGAGTTTTCGCTAAAGGGTATTCACATAAACAGAAATGTTGTAGCTCTGCCCAACGGGTATAACGGCTCTAAGAGTCGCTCTTGTCACTCGTTTGAAGAGTTGGTGCGGTATAAAGATGACTACGATTATCTCTTTTTAAGTCCGATTTTCGATAGTATATCTAAGGTTGGGTATCGCTCGGCTTTCGATGAGGATGAGTTGTATAGAGCCTCAACCTCCGGAATCATAGACAAGAAGGTTATAGCCTTAGGCGGTGTGACGTTTGATAAAATAGACTATCTTAAGAAATTGAACTTCGGGGGAGTGGCAATGTCTGGTGCTTTGTATGGTATTGAGGGAATCAAGAGCCTTCGTGATATTTATAGATACAAATAGTAGATAAATCGATGCGCTACGATCCTGTAATGTGTAAATGGCGACCACACATATAATTGGTGGTTGCCATTTATCTTTTGTAGTTATTATCTATTTGATTTACAAGGTCTTGTCTGTGTTTGTAAAGATTGCGTGTCGTGCTTTGCATTGCTGGCAATAGCTGTGAATTATATGTGGTATTAATGGCGTGGTTGATATATTTTTCTCTGTTGACAATATGGGCGTGTGAGGATGTTTGCTTATATAGATTTTTTTTACTACCTTTGTCGCGTTGTATCTATACCTAAGGTATAGAGATGACGCTTTCGAGTAGCGAAAATGTAAAATTAAGATATGAAGATAGCATTAGCTCAGCTCAATTACACCGTTGGCGATATCAAGGCCAACAGTGAGAAGATTATCACTGCAATCAACAACGCTAAGGAGGCAGGTGCTGACCTTGTGGTGTTTGCAGAGTTTGCAGTGTCTGGAACTCCAGCTTACGGACTTCTAACCAAGACAACATTCCTAACCATTTGCGAGGAGGCTGTGGAGAACATTGCCTCAAAGTGTAAGGGTATCGCCGCTATTGTTGGTACTCCATACCTAACCGTGGAGGGTCCTATCAGTGCTGCTGCCTATATCGATGGCAAGGGTAATGTCGAGTATATTGGCAAGCGTCATGTGACTGCGCGCCGCGAGATGGGTTACATCGTTGGCTCCTCAATCGGCAGTCACAACATCACCGTTGGTGACGAGACCTTGAATGTGGTTGTGGGCGACGACCTTAGTTACATGGAGGATGTAGACGAAGCTGTGGATCTCGTAATTTCGGTAAATTCGCGTCGTTATGGCAAGGGTATCCTATCGCGCCGTTTTGACAAGGTTAGCCGTTTAGCATTTAGCGAGGGTAAGCCTCTTGTAATCGTTAACCAGGTTGGTGGCTCGGGTAACATCGTCTACGATGGTACATCGGGCGTGTTGGATAACGAGGGTCATCTTGTAATGTTGCTTAAGAGTTTCCAGGAGGATATGCAGATATTCGACACTAAGGCTGAGAACAAGTCTTTCGAGGTACCTTTCACATCCTACAAGGATCGTACTCGTATGATTTACGAGGCTGCTTGCTTGGGTCTTCGCGACTACTTCCACAAGAATGGTTATCGCAAGGCGTGTGTGGGTCTCTCGGGCGGTATCGACTCGTCGGTTGTAGCTTGCTTGGCAGTGGGTGCTTTGGGTAAGGAGAATGTTCGTGTGCTCCTTATGCCATCGCCATTTACCCCTAACGATAGCGTTGAGGATGCAAAGAAGCTTGCCGAGAATCTTGGAGTGGAGTATAGTGTATTGCCAATTATCGAGGCTTACAACGCTATGGTGGCTACATTGCAGCCTGTAATCGGTGGTACTGAGTTCGATGCTACTGAGGAGAATATCCAGACTCGTATTCGTACAACGATGCTTATGGCATTGCAGAATAAGACGGGTTATATGTTGCTTAACTCGTCAAATAAGAGCGAGAACGCTCTCGGTTGGTGTACCCTCTATGGCGATACTGCTGGTACATTCAGCCCTACAGGTGATTTGTACAAGGGTGAGATCTACGACTTGGCACGATATATCAACTCGGCATTTGGTGATGTTATTCCAGATGCTATCATCGACAAGGAACCATCGTCGGAGTTGCGCCCAGACCAGAAGGATAGCGACTACTTGCCTCACTACGAGGTTATCGATGCAATCCTCTTCCGTATGATTGAGAAGAAGCAGCACCGTGAGGAGATTATCAACGCGGGCTTCGACTCGGCTGTGGTGGAGAAGATTCATAAGATGGTTATGGAGAACGAGAAGAAGCGCTATCAGTTCCCACCAGTGTTGCGCCTCTCACCTTGTGCCTTTGGTCACGAGTGGCTTATGCCATTGGTAAACCACTACTGCGACTAAATAGGTCTCCAAGAGGATGAGTTCTACCTTGCAACATAGAGGTGTGGTTACGCGTGTTGAGGCTCAGACTGTTGTCGTGAGTGTCGTGGCGCAGAGTGCTTGCGCAGGGTGCCATGCTAAGGGTATATGTGGCGAGAGTGGTGCGGAGCGTGTGATTGTTGTTAAAACCTCTAACGCCTCGGAGTATAGCGTTGGCGAGAGTGTTGTGGTGGCACTGCAGAGGCAGTCTATGGCACTCGTGTCGGTGGTCTGGGGTTATGTAGTCCCTCTTGTAGTGTTGCTTGCGGTCTTGTTTGGCTCGGTATCACTCGGTCTATCGGATGGCATTGCGGCTCTTTCGACTATTTTGGCTGTCGTCATCTATTATGTGGGGCTATATGTTGCTCGTAGAGTATTTGAACGAAAGATAGAATTTACAATTTTTAAGGAGTAATGAACACTTTAGTATTGACAGTCCTAACACTTGGTGTGTTGGGTATTTTGCTTGCTGTCATCTTGTATTTCGTAGCACAGCGATTCAAGGTTGAGGAGGATCCTCGTATCGACGATGTGGAGAAGATGTTGCCTGGCGCAAACTGCGGTGGTTGTGGCTTTGCTGGTTGCCGTGCGATGTCTGAGGCGTTGGTTGGCAGAGATAATATCGCGTCGCTATACTGCCCTGTGGCTGGTGGCGATACTATGAAGGCTATTGCGAACTTCTTGGGAAAGGTTGCCCCAGAGAAGGAGCCTATGGTCGCTACAATGCGTTGCGGTGGTACTTGCGACAAGCGCCCTAAGGTTAATCACTACGATGGTGCGTTGAACTGCGCTGTGGTAAATACATTCTACGTTGGTGAGTCGGCTTGTGCCTTTGGTTGTATTGGCTATGGCGACTGTGTTCATGCTTGTTCATTTGGTGCGTTGAAACTTAACTCTGAGACTGGTCTTGTGGAGGTTGATGCCGATAAGTGTACTGCTTGTGGCGCATGTGTTAAGGCTTGCCCTAAGGGTCTTATTGAGTTGCGTAAGAAGTGGCCTAAGAATAGAGCTATATATGTAGCTTGCCGTTCGAAGAACCGTGGTGCTGTGGTACTTAAGGCGTGCAAAGCAGGTTGTATCGGTTGTGGTAAGTGCGCTAAGGTGTGTGCCTTTGATGCTATCACCATCGAGAGCGACTTGGCATATATTGACCATGAGAAGTGTAAGTTGTGCCGTAAGTGCGTTAATGAGTGCCCTACAGGTGCAATTAAGATTGTGAATATGGATCCGCTACCAAAAGAGCCTAAGGTTGCTCCAGCGGTAAAGAGTGAAACTAAGGCTGAGGCAAATAAGTAGTAATATGAAGACATTTCCAATAGGTGGTATTCACCCCAACGATAATAAAGAGTGGAGCAAGGATAAGGCTATCGAGGTATTGGAGTTGCCTGCAGAGGTGAGAATACCTATGATTCAGCATATCGGTGCGCCATCAACACCAGTAGTAAGTAAGGGCGATAAGGTGCTTGCAGGACAGCTTATTGGTCAGGCTGTAGGCTTCGTATCGGCAAATATTCACTCGCCAATCTCTGGTACTGTGACAGCTATTGATGCTCTGCCTAATGGTCAGGGTCAGCGTAGAATGATGGTTGTTATCAAGCGCGAGGGCGATGAGTGGGTTGAGGGCGTAGATCTCTCGCCAGAGCTTAAGCGTGAGTGCGTACTCGAGCCCACAGAGATTATCGCAAAGATTAAGGATGCAGGTATCGTAGGTCTTGGTGGTGCGCAGTTCCCTACACACGTCAAGCTTACAATTCCTGAGGGTCAGAAGGCTGAGGTGTTGATTATCAACGGTGTAGAGTGCGAGCCCTACCTAACATCAGACTACCGCAATATGATCGAGCGTGGTGAGATGTTGCTTACTGGTGTGGAGATTACAATGCGTGCTTTGGGTGTTACACGCGCTGTTATAGGCGTTGAGAATAACAAGCCAGATGCTATTGAGCATCTTCGCAATATCATCAGTCGCGACAATTACCGCGGTATCGAGGTTATGCCATTGAAGTTACGCTACCCACAGGGTGGTGAGAAGCAGCTTATCGCGGCTGTAACTGGTCGTCAGGTGGCACCTCCACCAGCACTTCCAATCTCTGAGGGTGCTGTGGTGTGCAACGTCTCTTCGGCAATTGCAATCTATGAGGCTGTGCAGAAGAATAAGCCTTTGGTTGAGCGCGTAGTGACTGTTACGGGTAAGACACTTAAGTCTACGCACAACTACTTGGCTCGCTTCGGTACGTCGGTAAGTAGCCTTTTAGAGCTTGCAGGCGGTATTCCTGAGGAGGATGTTAAGATCTTGAATGGTGGTCCTATGATGGGTCGTGCTATTGTAGATGTTACGGCTCCACTTATCAAGGGTTGCTCTGGTATCACCGTTATCAGTGGTGCTGATGCTGCTCGAGGCAAGGAGATGTCTTGTATCAAGTGTGCAAAGTGTGTTGCTGCATGTCCTATGGGTCTTGAGCCATACTTGCTTTCTAAGTTGGCTAAGTTGCAGAAGTGGGATATGGCAGAGGAGCACAATACTGTAGATTGTATCGAGTGTGGCTGTTGTTCATACACTTGCCCATCTAATCTTCCGCTTTTGGACTATATCCGTATCGGTAAACAGACCGTGATGACCAACATACGTGCGCGCGCGGTTGCGGATAAAAAGTAGTACTAACGAGAATAAGATAAAAATATAATTATATGGCAACCAGAATTTTTGCTTCACCCTCACCACATATCCACGGAGGAGAGAGCACTCGCCGTATTATGGGCGATGTAGCCTTGGCGCTACTCCCAGCATTGGCAGTGTCGATATATATCCTCGGTATGCGTGCGCTCTTTATCACTGCTGTTGCGGTGGTTAGCTGTGTGGTGTTTGAGTATCTCATTAATCGCCTCTTTTTAAAGCGCGGATCTACCATTGGTGACCTCTCAGCAGTTGTTACCGGTCTGCTTCTTGCCTTCAATCTCCCAGTGGGTATTCCTTGGTGGATTGTTGTTATTGGCGCTTTGGTGGCAATAGGTATTGGTAAGATGACCTTTGGTGGTTTGGGCTGCAACCCATTCAATCCTGCGCTTACGGGTCGTATCTTCTTGCTTATCTCCTACCCTGTGCAGATGACCGATTGGACTACAGGTGTGCCTGATGCACTCTCTGGTTCTACGCTACTTGCTGAGGTTAAGTACAACCCTTCGATGCTCTCGGAGGTTGACTTCTTGCACATGTTTGGTGGTCACATGAATGGTTCGTTGGGTGAGATTGGCTCGTTGGCGCTTATCCTCGGTGGTATCTACCTCTTGTGGCGTAAGGTTATCACATGGCATATTCCAGTTGCAGTATTAGGCACAATGGCAATCTTCGCCGCTTGTGTAGGTATTGGCAAGGGTGATTTGGTATATCAGCTTCCATTGTTCCACATCTTGGCTGGTGGTGCTTTGCTTGGTGCTATCTATATGGCTACCGACTACTCGACTTCGCCAATGACACATAAGGGTATGATTATCTATGGTGTAGGTATCGGTCTTCTTACGATGATTATCCGTTTGTGGGGTGCCTATCCAGAGGGTATGTCGTTTGCGATATTCATTATGAATGCTGCGACACCTATTATAAATAAGTATTGTCGTCCTAAGCGCTTCGGCGTGAAATAATCGGGAGAGTATGAAGAGTTCACTACGAAATATGGTCATTGCGCTGTTTGTGATAACAGCGGTATCGGCGCTCCTTGTGGCTGTAGTCAACGACGTTACTAAGGGTGCTATCGAGCTTAGCCAGCAGCAGGCTAAGGATGCGGCAAAATATAAGGTGCTTGGCGTTACCTCTGAGGAGGCTATCGTGTTGGGCGATACTACATGCTGTATCGGTGACTTTGAAGTTACTGTGAGCACCGTTGTGAGCAAGGCTGATAACTCAGTTGTAGGCTACGCTGTTGAGGCTCCAAGCATCACTAAGAGTGGTTATGCAGATCGCATTACTCTTATGGTGGGTTTCAAGGAGCAGGATGGCGATGCTATTGTGAATAGTGTCGAGGTGCTATCGCAGAAGGAGACACCTGGTCTTGGTGCTAATATGACTAAGCCTGGTAATAGCCTTGAGCGAAGTGTTGTAGGTAAGGGCGCTTCGTCGCTAAAGTTCAGCGTCTCTAAGGAGGGTGGCTCGTTCGATGCCCTTACAGGCTCAACAATCTCCTCTCGTGCCTACGCTAACGCTGTGGAGACTGCCTACGCAGGTTATCTCTGGGCTATAGGTGCTTTGGATACTACTGCCGAGGCTATTGAGGCAGCACCTTCAGGTGCATCAGTCTCATACGAGAATCTAACAAATGAGCCAGAGGCTCAGAAAGGAGAGCAGGATAATGAGTAAGCTTCAGATTATAACAAAGGGTATTCTTAAGGAGAACCCAACCTTTGTGCTTATCTTGGGTATGTGCCCTACGTTGGGTGTTACCTCGTCGGCAATCAATGGTATGGGTATGGGTGTGGCTACTATGGCTGTACTTATTATGTCGAATATCGTGATTTCGTTGATTAAGAGCCTTATTCCTGATAAGGTGCGTATTCCAGCCTTTATCGTTGTCATCGCATCATTCGTGACTATTATCGAGATGCTTATGCAGGCATACCTCCCATCGTTGTATGCATCGTTGGGTGTATTTATTCCACTTATCGTGGTAAACTGTATTATCTTGGGTCGTGCCGAGGCCTTCGCTTCGAAGAATGGTGTCTTGGACTCAGCCCTTGATGGCATTGGTATCGGCTTGGGCTTTACTATCTCGCTTACGGCTATCGGTGCTGTGCGTGAAGCTATTGGCGCTGGTGCTATCTTCGGCTACTCATTTGCTGATGGTGTGACACCATTGTTGTTTATCCTTGCTCCAGGTGGTTTCTTGGTGCTTGGTTATTTGATGGTATTGTTTAACAAAGTAGCAAAACGATAAATCCCTATGAATCTATTAGTTGCAGAGAATATTTCGAGCGAGGTGCTAAATGGCTTCGCCACAGGTAGCGTTAGCGTTCAGACCATTACGCTATTTGCCATTGTTATCGGTGCTATCTTTGTTAATAACGTGGTGCTCTCGCAGTTCCTTGGTATCTGCCCATTCCTCGGTGTCTCATCTAAGGTGGAGACCTCATTCGGTATGGGTATGGCTGTAACTTTCGTTATGGCGCTATCATCTGTAGTTACTTGGTGCTTGCAGCAGTATGTACTCGTACCTTTTGGTATCGAGTATATGCAGACCATCACCTTTATCCTTGTTATTGCCGCCCTTGTGCAGATGGTTGAGATTGTGCTTAAGAAGACCTCACCAGCCCTATATCAGGCTCTTGGTATCTTCCTTCCACTTATCACTACTAACTGCGCAGTGCTTGGTGTTGCTATTATCTCGGTGCAGAAGGATTTTGACCTTCTTACTGGCGTTATCTACTCAGTTGCTACCGCGCTTGGTTTTGCCCTTGCGCTAATCCTCTTTGCCGGTATCCGCGAGCGTCTCGAGGTTGAGGATACACCTAACGCAATGCGTGGTGTACCTATTGCACTTATCGCAGCAGGACTTTTGGCGATGGCGTTTATGGGTTTTGCTAATGTGGTTCCCCTCCCATAAATTTTCGTGATAGCGGCGCATCTGCAACGCATCTCTAAAAGTAAACCATCCAGAGTTGCACGTCGATGTGCTATCTCTGGATGGTCTCTTTTTATTACTCCTCGTTAGTTATTATAAGCTTCTTGCTATTGACAAACTCGGGATCTTTCTCTGCCGTGATTACATCAATGCGAGGGGCATTTTGTGGCATTACCACCTTTAGCTCTGGTAGCTTCTTGCCGTCTGCCATCTGTGCGCTAACCTTCTTTGCGCCGCTCTCCTCTGTGGTTGCGGTCTTGTTCTCTTTCTGGTTGCCACCGCATCCAACCATTAGAAGTGTGGCAAGGATTAATACTCGTTTCATCGTCGATACTTATTATTACTCTTTTTAAACTTAGCATCTCGTTGTTGTGGCTTCGCCACTCGGCGCTTCTCCTCTGGGAGTGTGCCACCGAAGAAGTAGCTCTTCTGTCGCCGCTTATCCTCTTGTGTGCGTGCTACGTAGACCTCCTCGCCAGTGTATGGGTTGATGCCCGTGTAGAACATCACAGACGATAGAGTCATAGGTGTAGGTGTTAAGTCTTGAACCTGCTCGAGGTTGAAGTGTAGGCGACCGAGGACTTTATCTGCTAAGGCGCGCATATCGCGCTCCTCGCAGCCTGGGTGCGACGATATAAAGTATGGGATAAGTTGATACTTAAGCTCCTCCCTACGGCATATCTGCTGGAAGCGGCGATTCATATCCTCGAACATACTGAACGAGGGCTTACGCATAAGCTTCAACACGCGCTCCTCTGTATGCTCGGGTGCTACCTTCAAGCGACCAGAGGTGTGATACTTAACCACTGTCTCGAAGTATGGCGAGTCGTCGAACAAGTCGTAGCGGATACCACTGCCGATAAATGCTTTTTTGATGCCCTTGACCTCGCGAATCTTGCGATAGAGTTCGAGCAATGGGCGGTGGTCGTTATTCATATTTGGGCATAGCTTAGGGTGAAGGCACGATGGGCGCTTACAGCGCTTACATAATGCCTCGTCCTTGCCACGCATACGGTACATATTTGCCGATGGCGCACCAATATCCGAGAGGTAACCCTTGAAGTCGGGCATCTGGCTCACGCGCTTAACCTCCTCAAGAATGGAGCGCTCCGAGCGAGAGTTGATAAACTTTCCCTGGTGTGCCGAGATGGTGCAGAAGGAGCAACCTCCGAAGCATCCGCGGTGGATGTTTATCGAGTGCTTGATCATCTCCCACGCAGGGATATCGCCCTTGCCCTTATATCGTGGGTGTGGTGCGCGCTCGTATGGTAGGTCGAAGGAGTGGTCGAGCTCCTCGGTAGTGAGGGTCTCGTGTGGCGGTGTGATAACAACGTATCTATCGCCACTCTGCTCCACAAGCGTGGTATTGCACTCCATCATATTACTAAGAGTCTCTATCTCAGTAAAATTCTTGCCAAATTTTGTCTTGTCCTTAACACACTCCTCGTATGAGTTGAGCACAATGGTCTTGCCGTTATATAGTCGCTCCACATACTCCTTGTCGCACATAAAGCCTACTTGGCGAAGACCTCTAAGCAACTTCATATTAAAGCCGTTGCGCATAGCCTTAGCAACCTCACGAATAGGCTTATCGCCCATGCCATACACCAGGAGGTCGGCACCCGAAGTCTCGAGGATTGAGCGCTGTAGCTTATCGCTCCAGTAGTCGTAGTGGGTCAAACGGCGTAGGGATGCCTCGATACCGCCCACAACAACTGGCGTGTGGGGGTATAGCTTCTTAAGAATCTTAGTATAGGTATCTACCGTGCGGTCGGGGCGGAAACCAGCCTTACCACCAGCCGTATAGGCATCGTTTGAGCGTAGGCGTAGGTTTGCAGTATAGTGGTTGACCATAGAGTCCATAGCTCCAGCCGATACGGCAAAGAAGAGACGCGGCTTGCCCAACTTCTTAAAATCGCGAAGGTCGTCGCGCCAGTTAGGCTGTGGCACGATAGCAACACGATAGCCCTCAGCCTCGAGGATGCGACCTATAACAGCAGCACCAAAGGCGGGGTGGTCGATGTAGGCATCGCCCGTGAAGATTATGACATCGAGCTCGTCCCAGCCGCGAGCCTCAACCTCTTTGGTTGTTGTAGGTAGAAACATACTTACTAACTTTATATTTCGTCAAGGTCCATGCCTACAGCATCGGTGTAGGTGTCCCACTTCTGGAGCACAGCCTTTATATCCTCCGGAAGCTCCGATTCGAACTGCACATATTTACCCGTAGTAGGATGGTTGAAACCTAAGGCTCGGGCGTGCAGCGCCTGGCGTGGAACTAATTTGAAGCAGTTCTCGATAAACTGCTTATACTTCATAAATGTTGTGCCCTTAAGGATGCGGTTGCCACCATAGCGCTCATCGTTGAAGAGTGGATGACCCTGCCATGACATGTGTACACGAATTTGGTGCGTACGACCAGTCTCGAGACGACACTCCACAAGTGTTACGTAGCCGTAGCGACGAAGCACCTTGAAGTGCGTTACTGCATGCTTACCCTCCTCGCCATCAGGGAAGACAAACATCTGCATCCTATCCTTAGGGTTGCGACCGATATGACCTATGATAGTACCCTCGTCGTCGGCGATGTTACCCCATACAAGGGCTACATAGCGACGGTAGATCGTATGGTCGAAGAACTGCTTTGCCAACGAGGCATGGGCGCGCTCGTTCTTAGCCACAACCAAGAGACCTGATGTATCCTTGTCGATACGGTGCACAAGACCTGCACGGGCGTTACCCTCGCTAAACATCTCCAAGTCGCGCAAGTGGTAGGATAGCGCGTGCACCAGGGTGCCGCTATGGTTGCCCACACCAGGGTGTACCACCATACCCGCGTGCTTGTTTACAACGATGATATCGTCATCCTCGTAGACAATATCGAGCGGAATATTCTCGGGTACAATCTCATCCTTGCGTCTTGGATATGGCAATACGATAGAGATCTGGTCGAGAGGCTTGATCTTGTAGCTCGACTTCTGAGGCTTGCCGTTGACGATAATATTTCCGCCATCGGCAGCGGTCTGTATGCGGTTGCGAGAGGTGTTCTCGAGTCGAATGGTAAGGTACTTATCGAGACGCATCATCGACTGACCCTTATCCACCGTTACGGCAAAGTGCTCATACATCTCCTCGTTTTCGTTCTCGTCGCACTCAATATCTGCCGTGACTATCTGTTCATCTATATATTTTTCCATCTATCAAATTTAGGTTATTCCTCCTGCTCTTTTGCAGCATTGCCATTTTAATGGCGTGCACTTTCCAGGTTCTTCACCTCCTTATTAGCGATGGTGTTCATCGAGTCGATAAGGGTTTTGTCGCAGGTTAGATATAGTGATATCTCGGTGCCACGATGCTGGTGTGAGCCAATTTTTGCAGACTGCTTATACACCTTAGCTTTGCGGCATGCAATAAGGTCGTCAACACTATCGTCGTAGACTACCTCCGCCACATTCAAACCATTGTCCCACAATGTGTTTTTGGCCTGCTGTAAGTTAAGACCCACAAGGCGAGGTGTGATGGTTGTCATCTCCTGTGGCTGATAGCTTACTTGAAGGGTTATGCCTGTGCCTACGGGTACTTTGAGCTTTGTCGATGGTAGAATCTCGTTGTTACCGATGCTCTGCTTCATAACATAGTCCGTAGAGGTCATATCCTGCTTGTACTCAAGCTTCGCAATGGTAAGACCCGAGCGCTGAACCTGATTAAGCGCCTGTCGTAGTGTCTGCTTTGCAACATAAGGCACATCTACCTTGCGACGTGTGTAGGCATTTACCGTAACATAGATCTTACGACCGGGCTTTACGGTAACCTCGCGTAGTGGCGAGATGCGTGGTAGCTGGTCTACAACAGTACCTCCAGGAAGGTCCACATCAAAGATTGAGTCGCGCACCACAAGCTGCAAGTCGTTATTCTTTGCTACGCACTCTGCATTGTCAAGGGTCATACCCATAAAGTTTGGTACCTTGATAACGCTATTGTGACGCGTACCAATCTTCAAACCGAAATAGACACCCAAGAATAGCAGAATACAGACAATACCCATATAGACAAGGTTCGCTATAAGGGGTCTGCGCTTAAGGAATGCAATTACACCGCCCTTACCCTCGCTCTTGGTTTTACTATTGGCTTTAGTTCTTGTTGTTGTGGTTTGTACCTTACGAAGAGCCGTCTCCTTTTTAGTATTTGGTTCTGGTCTGCTCGTTGTTATCTCCTTCTTTGTCTCCATAGGTTTTACCTCTTGGGTTTTTACTTCTGTTATTACACGCTCGACTATAGGCTCGTCTGTGCGCTCTACGCGATTGTAGTGTGAGTCGCGCTCGATAGGTATATAGCCCGCGCTCTTTACCATATCCTCAAGTTCCTCGACGCTCATCGTAGGGCGCGAGATGCCGCCTGCCATAGAGTATATCTTTGTGGTGTCGCCTATAGTGCCGTCGATATCATCTGCGCCAAAGGCAAGTGCCATCTCCGTGGTAGCCTTACCGTATGATACCCAGTATGCCTTGATATGTGGAATGTTGTCAAGGAAGATGCGGCTAATGGCTATCATTCTCAAATCATCCTCTACTGAGCACTCTCCAGCCTCCGAGAGACGGTTGCCACGGCTGTGATACTTTAATGGAATAAAGGCATCAAAGCCTGGAGCCTCATCCTGGAGCTTGCGTAGGCGCTCCAAGTGGTCGATGCGCTGCTCAAGGTTCTCGATGTGTCCGTAGAGCATTGTGCAGTTGGTCGAGATGCCCATATTGTGTGCCGCACGATGCACCGCAAGCCACTCGTCGGCGTTGCACTTCTCGGGGCATATCTTCTTGCGAAGCTCGGTATCGAAGATCTCTGCGCCACCACCAGGGATGCACTCCATACCAGCCTCCTTCAAGCGACGTAGACCCTCGACAATAGATATCCCCTCGTTGCGAATCATATAGAATATTTCAACGGCGGTGTAAGCCTTAACGGTTACGTGTGGGAGAGCCTTTTTAACGCAGCGAATCATAGCACAGTATGCTGCGAGATCGTGCTTAGGGTGTACGCCACCTACGATATGTACCTCGGTGATATCGGCACCACGAAGTTCGTTGGCACGAGCCTCGATCTCCTCCAATGTCATATACCACGCATCGGCATCGCCCTCTCTACGTCGGAACGAGCAGAACTCGCAGTTGAAGAGGCAGATGTTCGTAGGCTCAAGATGCACATTACGGTTGTAATATACCTCCTTACCACTGACACTCACCTTGCGCTCTGTGGCCAGCTCGCCTAAGAGCCAAAGTGGGGCGTTTTGCCAGAGTACTATTGCATCCTCGGCAGATATACGCTCGTTACGACGAATGCTGTCGGCTATTTCATTTATACTACGCATCACTATTTTGGGGCTTTACGGTAGACATATATTGCAATTATGGTGAATATCAAGTTAGGTAGCCACACAGCTATCCATGGTGGTAGTGTGCCACCCAAGGCTACCTGCTCGAAGATACGACCAAGCATAATGTAACCGAAGCATAGTGTGATACCTAAACCGATATGCATACCCATACCACCACGCACCTTGCGTGAGGCTATGGAGACGCCTATAATAGTAAGAATAAAGGTCGAGAATGGGTATGAGAAGCGAATGTGACGCTCCACTTCGATAAGGAAGAGTGAGTCTGAACCCTTGCTCTTTTGCTGTAGGTAGAAGTCGTTTAGCTCATCAATTCGTAGGGTCTTAACCAAACCCTTGGTGTCGATTAGCTCGCGCGCATCGAGATTGATAAGAGTATCGAGATTTCTAAACTGCTCGTATCCAAGTGCACCATCCTCCGTGCGAGAATAGATCACATAGCGTGGTGCTGTCCAACGTCCCGACTCATCGTCGAACATAGCGCTTGCAGCCTCAAGCTTCTCAACCATTTCAGAGCCGTCGTACTTCTCCATTGCAAAGAATGGAACGCGCTCTGTATGAGGGTTGTAACCGCGTACATATACGAATGTTCCCTTCTCGAGCTGACGGTAAATATTCTGGTCGTAGTCGATAAGCTGGTTACCCTTAAAGTATTTCGACTGGAACTCCACGCTCTCCTTCTGACCCTCGGGGATAATCCATAGACTAAGCGAGAGACTCGTTAGTGCGATGATGCCTGCGCCAAGCATATATGGCCACATCAAACGGCGGAAACTGATACCTCCAGCCAGCACCGCCACAATCTCGGTCTGCATAGCCATTTTTGAGGTGAAGAAGATTACCGATATAAAGGTAAAGAGCGCACTAAATTGGTTTATGAAGTGGGGTATGAAGTTTAGATAGTAGTCGAATACAATCGCCTTCCATGGCGCGTGTAGCTCGGTAAAGTCATCGACACGCTCCACATAGTCGAAGACAACCAAGATAATGGTCATCATCAACAAACCAAATAGATAGGTGAGCAAAAACTTGCGCAAGATGTATCTATCTAACGTTCTATATGTTGGTATGGATGGAATAATTCTCACGTTAATCTTCGTTTATCTGTTTATAGTCTGCGACTAAGTTTTACGACCATCTCCTCCTTCCAAGGCTTAAAGTCTCCAGCGATGATATGCTTGCGAGCCTCGCCTACAAGCCATAGGTAGAAGGCTGTGTTGTGTAGCGATGCTATCTGCGCTGCAAGCATCTCCTTGCATACTACAAGGTGGTGGAGGTATGCCTTGGTGTACTGGTGGTCAACAAATGTTACACCATTAGGGTCGATAGGCGAAAAGTCGTTCTCCCACTTCTTGTTGCGGATGTTTATCACACCCTCCGATGTGAAGATCTGACCGTTACGACCATTACGTGTAGGCATCACGCAGTCGAACATATCAACACCGCGATCGATACCCTCGAGAATGTTAACTGGGGTACCTACACCCATAAGGTAGCGTGGCTTGTCGGTTGGGAGCACCGAGTTGCAAACCTCAATCATCGAGTACATTACATCGGTAGGTTCACCCACTGCCAAGCCTCCAATGGCGTAGCCATCAGCATCGTACTGAAGCACGTTGCGTGCTGCGCGCTCTCGGAGGTCAGGGTAGCCAGCACCCTGAACAATAGGGAATAGCGACTGGTAGTGACCCCACTTAGGTGCTGTCTGGTGGTAGCGATTGAAGCAACGCTCTAACCAACGCTCGGTTAGCGCCAACGACTTCTTAGCGTAGTCGTATGGAGCATCACCTGGAGGACACTCGTCGAATGCCATCATAATATCTGCGCCAATGGTGCGCTCGGTGTCGATAACACTCTCAGGTGTAAAGATGTGGCGCGAGCCATCGATATGTGACTGGAAGTGGCAACCATCCTCCTTTAGCTTGCGACATGCAGCCAACGAAAAGACCTGAAAACCACCACTATCTGTAAGCATCGGTTTGTTCCATGACGAGAAGCGGTGAACACCACCCGCCTGCTCGATGATATCCATGCCTGGGCGGAGGTAGAGGTGGTAGGTGTTGGCAAGGATAATTTGAGCCTTAGCCTCCTCTTCTACATCGCGGTGGAAGATACCCTTCATAGCGGCAGCTGTGCCTACGGGCATAAATATTGGAGTCTCAATATTACCGTGGTCGGTCTCGATAAGTCCTGCTCGCGCATTGGTGGCAGGAGCGGTATGTTGTAAAGTAAATTTCATAACTATGTATATAACGCACAAAGATACGAAAAATAATTGTGAATTGAGCATTGTGAAATATGATTTATTTCACTATCTTTGTGCGATTATAGAATGAGATAAACTGTGGTACATTTTTTTAGCAAAATACTCGAACATTACACATGGGCAGGCGTAGCGCTTATGGCGGTTATCCTCGTCCTCTTCTTTGTACAGCTATATTACTATCTTATAGCCTATTACCGTATATATCGTTTTAGGCTTATGCGCCGAAAGCGTAGGTTCGTGGAGAATCCTCCAGTCTCGGTGATTGTGGCTGTACGTGGCGAAAATGAGAGATTTCTAACAGATGAGCTTCCTGTGTTGCTTAGTCAGCAGTATCCATATTACGAGGTTGTAGTGGTATATATTGGTCGTGATATGGAGTATTATGAGCAGTTGCAGAACATTCGCAACAACTACTCCTATATGCGTCTTACTAAGATGAGTGGTAACGAGCGTATCTATATCACCACAAAGCAGGCGTTGAACGTGGGTATTAAGTCGGCGCAGTACGAGGCGTTGCTCTTTACTACTACGGGATCGATGCCTAAGACTGAGGATTGGGTGACCTTTATGGCTAAGGGCTTTGAGTATGGTGAGGTTGTGGTTGGCTCCTCGATTGCATCGTACGAGCAGGATGGTGTGACTAACTACCTTAAGCGTATGGTTGAGTTGCACAAAACTCGCAACGCTATGGCTGCTGCTGTGCAAGGCAAGTTCTACTATGCTCCACGTTGTAACTATGGCTTTACCAAGTCGCTCTATGACTCTACTCGAGGATATAACCACCTCGGCATTGATATTGGTGATAACGACCTCTATTTGCAGGATATTGCTACTCCTGAGCGTTTGGCAGTTGTGCTTTCGCCACGCGCTATTGTCGAGGAGCAGCGACCAGAGGAGTGGCGCGAGTGGTTGGAGCACATGCGCTACTATGGCTCTACGGTAGATAGCTATCCAGCTGCGCGTAAGCTCTTTATGCGTCGCGAGATGGGTAGTCGTGTATTGTTCTTCCTAAGTTCTATTGTGGCGATTGTTGTTTTGCCACTCGAGATAAAGATCACAGTGGCGGTGATGATGCTACTGCGTTATCTTGTTGTTTTGTTGTCGTCGCACCACGTAGGGCGAAAGCTCGGAGAGAGGGGTATTGCCTCGAAGTATTGGATGTACGATTTAGTAGGACCTGTTATTGAGTGGATAATTGGCTCGCACGATAGTTATAACACCCCAAAGATATGGAGATAGATGACTACATCGTAGCCAGTGACGCTATGTTGGTGGACCTTGCCAAGGCGGGAGATCAGCAGGCGTTTGAGTATCTCTTTACGCGCTATCGTGATGCTTTGATGCGCCTCTTTGAACAGCGTTTGGATGAGAAGACTGTGGCGAGTGACCTTCTGCAGGAGACCTTCATTAAGGTCTATCTGCATATCAACGACTACTCGAAGAGTTACACCTTCGGTCAGTGGGTCTATTCCATCGCGCGCAATACGCTTGTCGACCATTTGCGTAGAAAGAGTGGTGATGTGTCGCTTGATGAGCGCTTTCGTGCGCCCATTGCAACATCCCCTTCGCCCGAGGAGTCGGTGATTATAAACCAGACAAGGGCACACTTCTACAACGCCTTGGAGGAGCTAACGCCGGAGTATCGTCAGGTAATCGAGATGCGCTTCTTGGAGGAGTACTCCTACGAAGAGATTGCCGAGAAACTTGGTCGTCCGCTAAATACGATAAAGACGCAGATACGTCGTGCACGAGCAACAATTTGTAAGATGATAATCGAAAAGGAGTAACCCGAAAGGTTTAAAGGTATGGATAGTAGACTGATATTGAAATACTTTCCCGATATTACGCCTCACCAGCAGGAGCAGTTTGAGAAGCTTGGCGCACTCTATAGCGAGTGGAATGCGCGTATAAATGTGGTGTCACGCAAGGATATGGAGCATCTCTATACACGCCACATTCTTCACTCGTTGGCTATCGCTAAGGTCTGCCAGTTTAAGCCTGGGGCTAAGGTTGTAGATATCGGTTGTGGTGGAGGCTTTCCTTCGGTGCCACTTGCTATCCTATTTCCCGATGTGGAGTTTGTAGGTGTTGACTCTATTGGTAAGAAGATAAAGGTTGTCGAGGGTGTTGCAGAGGGTGCGGAGATTAAGAACCTACGCGCTGTGAACTCTCGTGCCGAGCAGCTCGGCGAGAAGTTCGACTATGTGGTGTCGCGTGCCGTTACAGAGATGTCGAAGTTTATGCCTTGGGCGTGGGTGTTGTTGCGTAAGGGCGAGGCTGGAACACTCAAGAATGGTATTCTCTACCTCAAGGGTGGTGATTTGGCGGAGGAGCTTGCCCTAACACGTCGCAGATGGGATGTCCACGATATCGGTGCGATGTTTGACGATGAATTTTTTGAGACTAAGCGTGTGGTATATACACCATACGACGGTAAATAGCGTTGTATGATTATGATGGAGGGATATAGACTAACGAGTGTCGCCGAGCGCGAGGCGTTGCACCTTCGCGGCTGTTATGCCGAGGAGTGGGATAGAGTTTGGGTGTCTGAGGATTTCAGCCCTATGCAGTTGCGCCATGTTCGTTTTGAGGGTAGTGCCACCATTGGCTCTAAGACCCTTGTTAGCGACTCCACGATATCGAACTATCATATTGGTAGCAACTGCATCATCGATGATGTATTGCGTATGGAGTGCCGCAAGGAGTCATCCTTCGGTGAGGGTGTGAGCGTGGCTGCTGTAAATGAGAATGGTGGTCGCTCGGCACTAATATATAGAGAGTTAACCGCGCAGATAGCCTACCTAATGACTATGATGCGCAACCGCCCACAGATGGTTGAGGCTCTAAAGACTATGGTTGAGGAGCGAGCCAAGAAGCATATATCGAATATGGGTCGTGTGGGCGATAATAGCTCGGTGCTCGGAGCGAGATTTATACGTGAGACCATCATTGAGGAGAATTGCCGTGTGGAGGGTGTGTCGCACCTTGAGAATGGTACTATTGGCAGTCGCTCATACGTCGGTATCGATGTTCGCGCACGCAACTTTATTATAGATAACGATGCCTATGTGAGTGGTGCTTCAAGCCTTGAGCGTGCCTTTGTAGGCGAGAAGTCGGTGGTGGATAATGGCTTTACAGCGATTGATACGTTGATGTTTGCCAACTGCCACTTCGAGAATGGAGAGGCAGCATCGGTCTTTGCTGGACCATTTACCGTATCGCACCATAAGTCCTCGTTGTTGATTGCGGGTATCTTCTCCTTCTTCAACGCGGGTAGTGGTACTAACCAGTCGAACCACCTCTTTAAGAGTGGTGCGGTGCATCAGGCGGTGCATCAGCGTGGTAGTAAGTTTGGTAGTAGTGCCTACGTTATGTCGCCAGCTATCGAGGGTCCATATACCGTGATTCTTGGTCGCCATACGCGCCACCACGACACGCAGGATATGCCATACTCCTACCTTATCGAGGAGGGAGGTCAGTCGGTGTTGATGCCAGCTTTGTCGCTAAAGAGCTACGGTACGGTGCGCGATATTGAGAAGTGGAAGAGTCGTGATCGTCGCTCGCTTAAGCGCGATAATATATGTTTCGAGGAGCACAACCCATTTGTTACGGGTAAGATGCTTCGCGGTGTAGATACCCTTACACGCCTATTGGATGGTAACCCAGAGGCAAAGAGCTATAACTACAATCGTACGATTATAAAGACCCCTATGGCAGAGCGCGGTGTAAAGCTCTACAATAGTGCTATTGCAGCATCGTTGGGTGCTATGCTTGCGGTTGGTGACTACCATTCGAAGTCGTATGACGGCACGGAGTGGATAGATGTTGCGGGTCAGTATTTGCCACTTGGTGTTGTGGAACAGATAATGGGAGATATCGCAGAGCGTGGTGCCTCGTTAAGTGATGTTGCATCGCGATTTGATGCCCTTATGTCGGAGTATAACGATATGGCGGCAGCCTATGCCTATGGTGTATTGAGTCAGTTGATGGGCTACGCTCCTACGGATGATGAGGTGAAGGATGTTATCCTCTCGTCGGAGAATATCCGTAAGTCGATGCGCGAGGTTACCGAGTCGGATCGTATGCGTGATTCGGGCTTCGATATGATGGTGGGTTATGGCTACGACTTCCGCGACGAAGAGGAGCATAAGGCAGATTTCCTAAATTCAAGATAGAGAGATATTTTAAATAACTATAATGTAAAACCAAACACAATCTAAGACTATGGAGAAAGTACGAGTTTTGATTATTGGTAGCGGTCCTGCAGGTTTCACCGCTGCAATCTACACTTCACGAGCTAACCTATCACCAGTGCTCTACGAGGGTATCGAGCCAGGTGGTCAGCTTACTACAACTACTGAGATTGAGAACTTCCCAGGCTACCCACAGGGTATCACTGGTACTGCTATGATGGAGGACTTGCGTAAGCAGGCTTTGCGTTTCGGTGCAGATGTTCGTCGTGGTATAATCACAAATATCGACCTTTCAGAGCGCCCATTCAAGGTTACTGTAGACCATGAGCACCAGATCGAGGCTGATGCTGTTATCGTTGCTACAGGTGCTTCGGCTAAGTATCTTGGCTTGGAGTCTGAGGCTAAGTATCGTGGTATGGGTGTTAGCGCTTGCGCTACTTGCGACGGTTTCTTCTACCGCAAGCAGGATGTAGCTGTTGTTGGTGGTGGTGACACTGCTTGCGAGGAGGCTACATACTTAGCATCTATCTGTAAGAAGGTTTACCTTATCGTTCGTAAGGACTACCTCCGTGCATCTAAGGCTATGCAGGAGCGTGTGTTCAACACTCCAAACATCGAGGTATTGTTCGAGCACAACACTAAGGAGGTTCTTGGTGACGAGGATGGCGTAACAGGTGTACGTGTTGTTAGCAACTCTGGCGAGGAGCGCGTATTGGATATCATGGGCTTCTTCCTTGCTATTGGTCACCATCCAAATGTTGAGGTATTCAAGGGTCAGTTGGAGCT
>JAEIGA010001931.1_pt1 | contig 33010 bp, 58 predicted proteins | sample 9270691 | NCBI WGS metagenome assembly JAEIGA01 (sample SAMN17057246, study PRJNA624740) | gut metagenome | biome: biome; isolation source: fecal sample | host: Bos grunniens | place: China: Xizang | collected 2019 | reverse complement strand
ACTTATTGAAGTAAAATAATTTTTCTACAAAAAATACCAATAAAATACAAATTCAGACTGTCTGATACGAATTTTTTCCTGAAATTTTTTAAAAATTTTTCAGGAAATTTTTGTATTTTTAACAATGGGTATTGTATTTGTTAAATAATGTTAAAAACTTATTATAAACTTACAATTTGAAAGTTATGTACATACTAGTCAGTTGCAATTTGTAAGTAAATGTGATGATATTTTAACAAATTGTAATTTAATTAAAATTTATGTTTAAAAAATTTGTTTTATTGGTAAAAAAGTATTATATTTGCATACAAATAATTTAAAATATAAGATTATGGATTTTGTACCTTTTCAATTAGTTAAAAAATATATAGAAAAAGGATTTACTTTATGTGAAGGTAACACTTATGGGTATTTTAATAAAGATGGGTTATTTTATTCATTACGTTCATATATAGAGGGTTTTGGTCTTGGAGATAAATCTGAATTTATCCCTGCTCCTTTTTATGAACAAATATTTGAATGGTTAAGAAACCACAAAGATATTTATATAGATAATGAAAGTTGGGGTCCTAATCATTACCATTCTATTATTAAAAAATATGATAATAAAAAAGTACATAAACATATTTATTTGGAATATGAAAAAAGTTTTTTAGAATCACAGTTTCAATCATTATGTTATATAATTGATAATAATTTAATATAATATTTTAATTTATGAAAATAGAAGAATTATCAGTAGGGAATTTAGTTAGTTATAGGGGAGAGATTTATAGTATCTTTTCTATAACCAATTCAGAAACTATTAGGTTATATGATTATATATTTGGTATCTTTAGTTGTCATGTGGATGAATTAGACCCAATAAAACTTACAGAAGAATTATTAATTAATAATGGTTTTATACATGATACAGAATCTGAGGTTGCCTATCATAATGAATCAATATTTTTAAATGGTTTTAATAATCAAATAAGTTTTCATAATTCTCAGGATTATATCAATAGTGATAATCTATGGCGTGTTCATATAGATAATGTTGATTATAATAGTATTTGTAATTGTGAATTAAGTTATGTTCATGAATTTCAGAATTTATGTAGTTTATTAAAATTAGAATTTAAGTTAAATATAATATAGTATATGTTTACAACAGAATGTTTTATAAGGAAAAACACCAAAAAGTTACAAAAGCAATTAGAGAATATTGGTTATCATATATGTATTTGTGCTAAATGGGGTGATTCTATTTGGTTAGATAATTTAATTATGAATGGTACTATTCATGGTATTGGTTATTTTGATTCTTATATTACTAACATAACATCTCAGTCAGAAGCATTAAAAGAGTTTGAACTTACGACTACCAAAATTGATTGTGGTAAAAATGAGCAATTATTTTTAGCATTATGTTCATTACGTGACGATACAGATAAGTATCAATGGTTTACCGATGGTACATTATGGGAGAGATGTGAATCAGATTTACCAAGTAAATACATGCAAATGCATGGTCATAAAGCGAGTGTAGAAGAAATTATTAATTATTTTAAAAAATAAAATTTATGGATATTAATGAACGTTTATTATTATTTGCAAATGAATTGAATGATATTCAAGATGTAAATTTGCAACAATTTGCTATGAAATTACTTTCTCAGGCACCTGATTATTTTTTTACTGTACCAGCGTCATCAAGTGGTAAATATCACCCTTATTTTGCAAGAGAGGTTGGTGGTTTGGTCAAACACACTCGTTGTGTAATATTCTATGCGGAATGTAATGCTGAATCTTTTAACTTTGATTCTCACACAAAGGACCTTGCTATTATCGCTGCATTAACTCATGATATGAAGAAACAGGGTAATGGTAATGGTAAACATACCGTATGGGAACATCCAGAATTGGCATATAATTTTATTCTTGAGACCCAAAAATTATTTCCACAATTGATTAGTGTTGAGGATGCAACTATGATTGCCAATGCTGTTTTATGTCATATGGGTAAATGGCAACATGATGTTAATTTTACTCGTGGTAAGAAGTCCTTTCCTCTTCCAACGACCTTATTTGAATATGCTATTCAATCTGCAGATTATATGGCAAGTCGTGTAGAACTTACTGGTTTTGCATTTAGACCAACTGATTCAGTTTCAATACCAGTTATTAATTCAAGTATTAATGAGACTTCGTGTGTTGTTAATAAAGAAGTAACTTCTGTTGGTGATGAGGTATTTACTTTTGGTAAACATCGTGGAAAGACTATTAGTGAGGTTGTAAGGGATAATTCAGATTACATTGATTGGATGATTAATCAGTCTAATTTTACTAATGCCACAATGCTTGAAAAAGTAAAACAATATTTATCCGAAAATAAAAAATAATCTTATATGGATAATATATATATAATAGAGAATTATGTTGATTATGGTGGATTTTCTATCAATAGTGTAATTTATGGTTCATCTGATTATTCAAATGTATATGACTATTTTGAAAATTATTGTTTTTTTAAAAAACCTAGTAATCATTATGAATGTTATATATTAAGTAGTTTAGAAGGGGCATTAAAAAAGAAGATAGAAATAAGAGATAATAATTATGTTAAAAATTAAAGATTTAATATTTTATTTTGGTATGTTTATTAATATAATAGCATTTGGATTTTTTATGCATTATATTGATTATAATCGATATTACACATTATTTTTATTATTATTTAATATATTATATTATGGTATTTGGATTATATTAGATTTATATAATTCCCATATTCATAAATGGTTAAATAAAAATATATAATTATGTTGAGGTTCTATTTAGGACCTCATTTTTTTATATTATATTTGCAAATAATTCTACTTGAGTATATAAAAGAAATGGTACTCAATGAGTACCATCATTAATAATAAATTTACAAAATTTATAATAAAAAAAAAATATGATGTTATCCTGGTAGGGTTCGAACCTACAATGCTTAAATTCTATGAATTACATGCCACAATACTATTTATTGCACCTATATTTAGTTTTCAATATAAGAGGAGATATAGTCCCCAATGTATACCAATTCCATCACAGGATAATAAATTATGTTTTATTACTAAAAATTGTACAGACAACGGGATTCGAACCCGTGACTCCTCCGTGAAAGGGAGACGACTTAACCACTTGTCGATGCCTGCATTTTTGCTCTGTATAGTGGATTCGAACCACTGTTATAACATTTACATTGAATATACTTAAATGTTCTCGTTAGTGTTTGGTTTCATATTCTTTCCTAGTCTAACGCTCTAAACCATCTGAGCTAATACAGAGTTTAATTTACAGTTTTTTCTGTGCTGTGAAAAAAAGCAACTATACAGCAAATATCCAACGAACGATTTGGTAAGGACTAATCTTATGTTGTAAATGATTTAGAATCACTTCATCGATTAAATCATCCAACAACCTTAATGCTTCGATATTAAAAAGTATGCATCCTTTTTAATCCCCATTAAATTTATTCTCTCAAAATATTTTTACAAAGATACGTAAAATAATTGATATATACAAATATTTATCAATATTTTTTGCAGGTCCTAATGGAATCGAACCAATACCATTGGTTTTGGAGACCAACATTCTACCATTAAACTAAGGACCTTTAAAAACGATTTCCGTAGTCACGTTTTCAATATTAAACAGTGAAAAGCATTATAATTTCACTTTGAGCAATGACTAATTAATATTGTCTATATTCTAAATATTCATATAAATCATTAATAAAATCATTAACATTATCACATAGATTAATAGTTTCAACTCTTGTACCAGTCCAATCAGTATGTGTTTTTAATTTTTTGTTACAAAATTCTGTAATAATTTCTTTTGTTGTATAAATTTTATCCATATTAATGATTATAATTAAGTGATGTTACTAAGATTCGAACTTAGGACCGCCTACGTATCAGATAGGTGCTCTACCAACTGAGCTATAACATCATTTTTTACGTTAAGAGAAGTCAACTTAACTTACATTTCATATGTAGTTTTTGTCCTTAATTTATCCACTAAAAACTTAATATCGGCTGTTTCCTCACCTTCTAAAAATGGACTATTGCGATAACGTTACCTTCGCTCAACTATTTTGTATTTATACTCTTAATAGTAAAAGAGTAGGTTATTGTACGTAACACCTTAAAATACGAGTCTCTTCTTTTTATATTTAATCTTTTAAACTACTAGAAACCTATAATACCAATTGTATGATTTCTCCATCCAGTCTCCAAATACATATAGTTAACAATTCATGTATAACGATTTACTGACCAATCCCAGATGATATTTTTACGTATTAATTGGCTATTTAACGTAAAAACCTCTCGACTTCCTACCCCGTTTAAAAAGATTTTTTAAAATGTTATAGGTGGGTGTACTTCCTTCCACCAAGGCTACCTGGACTATTAATGCAAATTGCATGGGAGTTATCGACCTCAAACCAAACGCTACCTGGATTTCTTATAACATTTTTTAGCAGTGCGTATGGGAATTGAACCCACGACCCCTAGTGTGACAGACTAGTATTCTAACCACTGAACTAACGCACTATTTTAAAAGTTCCAACCTTTCGCATTTAATATATAAATGTGTTGGATTCTAGTTTGTGGACCGTCTAGGATTTGAACCTAGGACCAACAGGTTATGAGTCTGCCGCTCTGACCAACTGAGCTAACGGTCCTTTAAATATTACTTACACCACTTTCTGAATATAAGTGCTCCTTTGATACTTTAACCAATAAAAGGTCTTTTGTATCCCCATTGATTCTAATTATTTAGAATTACGCCATACCCTCAGTAATATATTGATAGAAACTGTCTCTCCAAACTATCATCGTCACGACGCTTTTTGATGACCTTATTATAATAAGATTAACTTGAGAATCCTCGTTAAACTCAAATATTCGCATTTCCTGTTATTAGTTAATAAGCAAAGGAGGAGGCAACTCATTAACTTAATAACAGTACTTTATTTATTTATCATTTAATTTAACAATACAAAGATACGAATAAATATTTAAATAATCAAGAAAAATATCATTTTTTTTTATTTTTTTTTTTAATAATATTTTATGCCAACATATCGTATTGAATGATTATTGTATCTCCAATAGGATTCGAACCTATGACCCTCAACTTAGAAGGTTGATGCTCTATCCAACTGAGCTATGAAGATATTTTGTACATTCAGAGAGATTCGAACTCCCGACCTCAAAGTTCGTAGCTTTGCGCTCTAATCCAACTGAGCTATGAATGTGTATGGTAAGTACATCATATACTGGGATAATACCTCGAAACATATATATTATAAATTCCTTACCATTTATAATTAAAACTGGGGTCTCATTCAGGTTCGAACTGAATCTTTAAGTGCCACAAACTTACGTGCTAACCAATAACACTATGAGACCCATACAATATCTCTTTTATTTATATACAGAAGTTAATCTACCTTCATTGTCAATAATTCCTACATTCACTAAAAAACGAATAGCATTTTCTCTTGAAGATAATACTTCACTAATGTATTTGTCTCTGTTACTGCGCATAATATTTTTATTACTAACACTTTTCATAGTATTTCATGAAGATAATATCTGTTATATATTTAAAAAACAATTCCAACCATATTGCAAATTGGATATAATGGGAAAATTAAATTTTCCGAACTTCCTGTCCTAAGCTATTATACATCTCAAATAATCAACATCTTGTGCAATCAAGATTCTACAACTAAAAGGCCTGTTTAATGTTATTAAGTAGCAGTATCAATCTACCCTCGTTAAACATCGTAGTGAATATCCTTGAAAATTGTTTTTAGAGAGCATTGAAGGATTCGAACCTTCTACTTAAGTGACCATCATGACTCATCACAATAAGTTACACGATTCCTCAAAATAATAATTACTACTCGACTAGTACTTCATAACTATCCTCCCGTGTATATGCTCATTTTATTTGTTTTGCGGAAGGTAAGGGACTCGAACCCCTGCGACGTTTTACCGCCCTAGCACGTTAGCAATGTGCCCTCTTCACCAACTTGAGTAACCTTCCATATATGTTATAATGAGCATAAAGTTGGATTCGAACCAACGAAACGATAGTTTTGCAGACTACGCCCTTAACCACTTGGGTATTTATGCATTTACTTAACTAATATTATAATGATTATAAAAAATATTAATATCGTTAAGTAAAATAAAACCATAATTAATATTTCTACTCCCGCTTAACATATTATATAAATTTATTAAAATTATAATATTCTTTTACTTATATAAGTGAGCGGATAAAGGGACTCGAACCCTCAACCTTCTGCATGGCAAGCAGACTATCTAACCAATTGATATATATCCGCAATTATATAAATATTATAGGTACGTACTGTTTGATAACTTCTTAAAAGCTTTTTATTTTATCGAGGTGGCAGCTCACCTAAAGTATATCATTCTATAATATTTTGAGCGATAGACAGGATTCGAACCTGCGTGGGTATTTCTACACTCCTGATTGGAAGTCAGGTGACATCGTCCACTAGTCGACTATCGCATTTCAAATAAATGTTTCTCAAATTCTTCTAAATAATTAATAGTTGGGTCAAAATTACTATTGTACATTAAATCTATTATGGATTGAACTGCAGATAATATTTCACCATAATTTGGAGTTTCTGTATTAGTTTTTTCACATAAATAATCATTAATAGATAATTCTAACCAAGAATCATTATTATTCCTTAAACATATACATTTTTTTTCTTTATAATAAGGTTTCCATTTATTATCTAAAACCCATTCACTATCCCAATCTTTATCTGTTAAATCAGAATAATGAAAATCTTTTTTTAATTTTTCTTTTAATTTCTCTGATAGTTTCATATAATAATATTAATATAAAAAAAACACTCCTAACAGCACTCCTGGAGAATTACCTCGTGGACTGTTGATAATAAATAAGGATTTTTAATAACGGGTACTCTTCAATATGCCTTTTGGTCATTTTAAAATTACAGAAGTTCACAGACATATTGTCAAACGATTGACCATCACCTTCAAACTTATTTTATTACCTCAAGGGTTCTGGTTTGAGTGTAAACTACTATAACCCTTTGTTCGTATACCTTGCCAGGTCGGAGTGGGAAGGGGAGGATTCGAACCTCCGAAGCTAAAAAGCACCTGATTTACAGTCAGGCCCATTTGACCACTCTGGTACCTTCCCAATTTACAGGTAACATTAAGACTTTAAAATTCAAAAAACAGTTTGGAATATATAATTAATTTAAAATTTTAATTTGCTGTATGTTACCTTTTTTATGTACATTTTATATATAGCGTAGAGTAGACAGGACTCGAACCTGCGACTACTACATCCCAAATGTAGCATTCTACCAACTGAATTACTACTCTAAAATACTATCCAAGGTTCACCCACTAACAATAGTAAGAATTAAATATACATGTCTATTTAATTGTTTTGACGTTTTCCAATCTTTACAAACATTCCAAAGTGTCAATTGTCATAACGTACAATCCCGATTACACTCTGTATTGACATACTCCCACCACTAAAGTAGATGGGATTCTTCGACTATCATCACAACTACTGATTATCAATAAGATAACTCAGATTTACTATTGCTCCTGTCATGGGAAATGCCCTTCCCATATAATATCAATTATTCTTATCTCAATTCATCACACGACTAAAGTTCGTATGCTTTCTTGAGGGGTTTTCGTAACTATGTTACTAATTAACTTGTTTAATAAATCTTTGCGGAAAGTGTAGGATTCGAACCTACGGACCGCTATTAACGGCCAATGCTTTTCAAGAGCACCGCAATAATCCACTCTGCCAACTTTCCAATACTATTTTCACATTTTGTCCTTCTGCAGATAGGTTGGTAATTTAAGATTGTAAATAGTACAAAAACGAACTCAATACCTTTTCACGTGGAGACTATGAGACTCGAACTCACGACCTGATGCGTGCAAAGCAACTGCTCTACCAACTGAGCTAAATCCCCAAACGCTAGTTTTATTAGCGTTATTGTTTCCTTGCTCATAATAAATATTAATAACTAATATTATATTTATTACAGTGAGAGAAAACAAGGACCATATGTACTCAATCGAGTACCTCACGTTTTTTTTATTGTGGATAGACCTTGAGTCGAACAAGGACCTTTGGATTTTCAGTCCAACGAGCATACCACTTACACCATCTATCCAAGCAATGTAGACCACTATCGCTAGGTCTACACCTTCGTCATAACCAAACTCAATTAGAGAACTTTATGAAAGTTATATTACGTACTATAACTTGTTTTTGTATTTGCGATTCTGAATTTTGTTCTTCCGTTTCTTTTCACCTAATCGTTAACTTATTAGAACTATCGGTTGTTTATTCACTAGCATCTTTCGTAGTTGCAGTCAGAGGAATAATGTCCTAGCAAATCTGTTATCACGAATCTATTTTATACAGCTGCAACATAGTATAAATTTGTCGCCCCACTAGGATTCGAACCTAGACACTCAGAATCAAAATCTGATGTGCTACCATTACACCATGAGGCAAAATCGCCCAGCATATAAAACGCATTCCGTAAACTTCTGCTAGGATATTAGAATATCTTCTACATATTACTAAAGTTATTTTGCATTAAACTCCGTGTTAATACCAACGCATAGATTTATAAACTTATATTCTTTATATAGTAGAAGTATTATATGTCATATAAGATGTATAAAGCACTATCTATGAAAAACTTATACATTTTTAGTACTCAGGGTGGGACTCGAACCCACAACTCCTTGATTCTAAGTCAAGTGCGTCTACCAATTGCGCCACCTAAGTATGTATTGCTTAAACCATTTGAGCCCCAAGTCGGACTCGAACCAACAACCTGCTCATTACAAGTGAGCTGCTCTACCATTGAGCCATTGGGGCAGAATAAACAGACGACCATTATATATTTACCCATATATTATTTTTATTCAATTGCTGTGTGTCGCCTTAAATTCACATATTAAATAATATAAAAAGCGGGAATAGAGGGATTCGAACCCACGACCAATAGATTAAGCTCCCCTGATGAGAATCGAACTCATTTATATGAAACCTTTCAGAGGAAATTCGTCACAGTGAATTATTCTGTATCAGTCTACTGCTCTACCACTGAGCTATATTCCCTAATGTTTATTAATCCTTCATGTATTTCACGATGACAATTTGCACATACTAAAATACATTTATCAACTTCTTGTTTATTTTTGTCTAAACTTCTTGTATAACCTTTTTCACCAATACCAAATTCTTTTTCCTTAGAATTGATATGATGAAATTCTAATGCCGATATACATTTATCGTAGTTACAAATTTCACATTTACCACCCTTATATTCAATAAGAATTTTTTTTAATTTATCTCTACGTTTTTGAACTGCATTACTTCTACATTTTACACAACGATATCGTTTTTCACTTGGTACATAAACAAATTCAGTTTGTCCATGATGTTTACATTCTTTTATTATATATTTTTCCATAGTTTTTTATATAAATATTTTGGAAAAATAAAAAAGATTAACAATATTAAGTTAATACCATAATAAAAGTAAACAAAAACTTACGTTACATATTTGTTTGCCCTATAAATTGGATTCGAACCAATGTCTGCAGTCTCCACGACCACCGTTCTTCCAACTAAACTATTATAGATTTTTCGTAACTCCAACCAAATTACATTACTGCAATAATAATAATCTCGCCTTTATTACGCCATCTTGTTTTCCATTGCAGTAGAAAACGCTGAGTTGCAAGAGAAGGACTTGAACCTTCGACCTCCCGATTATGAGTCGGGCGAGCTGACCAACTGCTCCATCTTGCGAAAACATTTAAAAGCGTCCTCTTAAATGAACTATTAACATTCATGACTGTTAATAATTGTTGCGGGGAAGGGATTCGAACCCCTGACCTCTAGGTTATGAGCCTAGCTAGCTACCACTGCTACACCCCACAATTATAATATGTGACCCCGCTAGGACTCGAACCTAGGACCCCGACATTAAAAGTATCGTGCTCTAGCCAACTGAGCTACGAGGTCAATAATAATATTGGTTAATATTATGAGAATAAACAAGTAACATTGTAATTTTAACTGACTTCCATTAATATTGTTTTAATTGAAAAAAATGTTTTGCTGTATGTTACTTTACTTCTCATCATAAATTAAAAAACTTTACAAAGAAATTAATTTCGTGACAAAACCAACATTTATTTTTGTACTCGGAGAGGGACTTGAACCCTCACGGTCATTACTGACCACTGGATTTTCGTACTACTTTTGCTTTTACACAAACCATCTTCAACTTTACTTGTTCAGACGTTGTAGTCTGGACTATTTCTTACCCATATTAAATCACTTTAACTTAGGGTCAACCTATATAGTCTCTACGCCATTTATGTATATTATACAATATACAATTTAGTAAGCCGTTACCAAAGTCTATATTTCTAAAGACGAGGCTTTCGTTTATTAGGGTTGTTCTACATCTGATGTTTCCATCAGAGCACTCATTTTTAATCTCTACCTAAGTCCAGCGTGTCTACCATTCCACCATCCGAGCATTACAGGTAACAATATAAAACTTCGCCAAAATTGTTTTAATAATTTTTTTTTGCTGTATGTTACCTAACACTATCTATTTGAATAAAAATTCAAAGAACTATTTAATGTTGCAAAGATATATAATAAATATCATATATCCAAATTTTTTGATAAAAATTATTATTTTTTTTTTAATATTCTCAAAGGCGGTTTTATTATGCCTTACATTATGCTATTCCGCCATTTGAGAATATCGAATTAACAATAACCTTATAAAAAGAGCAACAAATTATGTCATTTGTTTGACAATACAAAGATACGAATAAATATTTAAATAATCAAGAAAAATATCATTTTTTTTTTATTTTTTTAAAAATGTACCTAATATTTATTTCGTTTTGCAAAAATACAAATTAATTTTTAGATATGCAAGTATTTTGTATATTATTTTCTTCTAAAAAATCAATTTGTCTAATTTTTTCGCTACACACATGTTGTATTTTTTGGTAATCTAATTTTCTTGGGTCTGTTTTTTTTACTCGTCCTACACGTTTAATAATATCACTATCCCAAGGGTCTAATCCCCAATCTAACCAAATTGACCATGGTTGTATTAACCGTTCAGCGTAATTACTTGCACCAATATTATAACTTCTAGTTTTATTAGGAATTAATCCTAAATAATTTAATCTGTCATATAATTTTTTTGGTATTTCTACCATTTCTTCAGTAGTATTAATTTGGTCTGACATATGCTTTATGTTTTTTTGCGTAATTATTTGCTTCGTCCAAGGAATTAAATCCAGTTAGGATATGTCCTTCTTTAATAACTAAATATTTATATTCTTTTACCATATATTATTTTATTTTTGTGATACAAAGATATATATTATTTTTGATATATGCAAATTTATTACAATAAAATTATATATTTTTTTTAATTTGGTACTCAATCGAGTACCTATAGTTTATTTTAATATTACAATTAAATGTTTTGTTTATTATTTTTAATTGTAAGAGTTAGATTTTTCAAAACAGTTAATGATTGTTCATTACCAATTATCTACATTTGTAATATTTTTTTCTACACCACAGTAATTACATTTAATAATCACATCATTTCCCAGTCCACCTGGAGTTATAATATAAGAGAATTGCATACCTAGAGTCGTAAATGCTAATTTACCTTCTCTTCTGAGTTCTTTCTGATGATTATGTTGTGTAATAAAATCAGCAGCACGTTGAGATTCAACCTCATCTAATTCAAATTTAATATTATCCATATTGTATATAATTAAAGTACAAATATAATAATTTATTTTGATATAATCAAGGTTTTATTAAATTATAATTATCATTCTCATAGAATACCTACCCACTGTATTTGTTCTTTGTCTCATAATATTAAGTTTAATTTAGTACTCAATCGAGTACTTAAGAAGTATTTATTATTCCTCCTTAGGGATATATTCTTTAATTAAGTTTATATACTCTTCTTCTTTTTCAATAAAGAATTTATCCATTTCTTGGTATTTTAATTCATTAAAGTTATCTACATCATCTGAATACTGAGAGTGTTTAAGAATTAACTTATCAAAAACTTCATTAGTAACAGGAATACTTATATCTACAAAAGATTCCTCCACAATCCAATCAAAATACCTAAAATTCGATTTGTATACCATAATTTTGTATTGAAAATCATCTATAATTTCGATGATTTTAAAAGGTTCCATTTTTTTAGGATGAATAAATGTAGTGTTAAGTTTATATTTACTTCTATCTTCATTTAGTAAAGAAAAGATTTCGTTTTGTAAATTTTCTAACTCTTTTTTAGATAATTTTTTTAAATCCATTATATTATATTTTTTGAATATTAATTGTCATTGTATGTGGTGCGGTTCTATTTCCCCCAAAATAAGTACCTAATGTATATCCATAATCAATTAGAGGTTTATCATACTGTAATAAGATATCTACATATTTATTATTTACTGCTGCATATACTCTTCTATATCCATTATGTATTTGTACATCTAAATGAATGTTGACAACGTCGCCAATAGTTATTTTAGTAATTGGTGTTGAATAACGCACACCATTTTCATACGAATATAATAATATCTCAATGTCATTACGTTTGTTTTCAGTTGGAATATATCTCCATCCAATTCTATCAGATTGGTGATGATGTAATCCATAACTAAATCCAAATAATTTATTTATATCACTTTGGTCTGTGTCAATATTATAAGCACAAGATTTATCAAATGATACTTTATAAGATACATTATAATTTTTCTTATAGAAATAAGGTTTAAAGTTTAGGAATGACAAGCAATAGTGCATTCCTTTAAAAATTCTTCGTTTCATCATATTATATTTTTTGAATATAAATATTCAATTAACGTACAAAGATACAAAAATTATTTTTAATAACAAAATTATTGTTACAAATAATTACACATTGAGTTAATCATTTGTTCTATTTTGCTATTAATATTACTATCAATATTTGGATTAATATCTTCCTGTGTTTTACAAGAACGTTTATTGATAAGCTTTTGTATTTTCAAAATTTTCTTAGATACATTATTTAATCTATCTATATGTGAATTGGACCTATGATTAGTAATATCTTTTAAATATAATACAACACATTGTGACAGCGTGCTAATTAAATATAATTGTGTAAGTAATGATTTATATTCATTATCATATTTATCACCTAGAAATGTATTAAAACTATCTTCTAATGCATTAATATCATTTTGAATATAATCAACAAACTCTGACATTGCATCAGATAATATTAATTTTTCATCGAATGTCATCCCTGCAAATAAATCATGTTCAAATCTTCTTAACCAGTTTTTTATTGTATTAAAATGTTTTTGTTCATCAGATAATAATTGTTTTTGAGGGAAGTTGGAATATATTTCCATTGATACATCAAATAATAAAATTGGTTTGATTATTATTTTCATACAATCATTCAAGTTACTATTGACATTAGGTTTTAGATTGAACAATTGCATTAAATGTTCAATCATAGAAGTTGATAATTTTAACATAGAAAATATTTTTATTTTTATTGAGATGATTTTATGTACTCATTCGAGTACTTATGAATATTTACTACAGACCTACGGTTGAAAGTCTGTAGTAAAATATCTCAAAATTAATGTTATTTACATTTTTTCGTTCTTCCATACTAGATTTGATAAAATTCGGGTTCTTCGATTTTGGTGTCATGAAGATGTTTTGTTTCATCGTTAAACGGTACACAATACCTCCAATCGCACCCCTCTGTAGTTCCATATTCTCCATCTTCGCAGTAATCATAAAAACGTGCTTGCCAAACGTCATCTTTATAATCTCTTACTAAAACCTTGTCAAAAGGTTGCAATGTTTTAGGGTCAAATCTTGGTTTTTCTTCTTTGATTTTAATAGATAAGATTTCACTTACTTCGATTTTTTCGCTTTCATCTTCAATCCAGTAATTTATATCAGTAGTCATTGTTAGTTCTTCTTTTTTCATAAAAATAGCAAAGTAATCTATTATCGGTTCTTGTTCTTTTCCTGACCACATATAACCGATTTCAAATAGTTTTTTTTGTACTTTTATAGTTTCGGATGGACTTAAACATAATACTTTTTTGCCTAATAAAAAATCAAATGCTTCTTGCTTTGTCATTACATTTTTTGCCATAATTCAGTATTTATTTTGTTGAACATTTTGTTTTATTAATATACATAAGTGTGTTGCCATTCAATACATTGTGGGTGTAATGAAGATACTCTAAATGATAATGGATTACAACCACAAGGTGTAAATAAATGATAATTATTAGTATCATCACGATATCCACTTTTATAATCTTGTTTCCAAGCATCATAATTATGTTGTAATGCCTCTTTTGTAACATTAAAACCATTTGCTTTAAACTCTGCAATTACATTATCAAAATCATCTGATGTTAGACTATGTTTATGAAATGGGAAATCGATATCGTATTGTTTTTCAATACAAGTAATTTCTTTAATAATACCTTGTTTCACTAGTTCCATTATGGTAGGCAAATTAGATTGCTTGTACTCATCATCTTTAATTGTTAAATAAGTATTATTCTCTAAATCAATCTTACCATCATAACGATATGGGAATAAATCAATCATTTTACCATTAGGTAATTGAAAACCTCTGGAAGGAATTTCAGTAATAAATGTAATTGGTTTCATAATACAAGAATTTAATATTAAACATAAATTAGTACTCAACCGAGTACTATTTTCTTATATTTGCTAAAATATATTCAAGAACTTCAGTTAAACTGAAAATTTCTTCGTCTATTAATTCGGCAATATTCATTTCTTGATTTATATAACCATCATAAGATGATACATCAACCATTATGGTATCATAATCCAACCAGACAGACTTAATGTAAGCATCAGTGACATCATTATCATCAGCAATAATACAAGATGGTCTATTCCTTTTACTTTCATCTTCTTCGTGTGCGTCAAAGATAAGTTTATTATTTTTGGTATGACCATTATTCTCTAACAAAGTTTTAATAAAATCTCTAAATTTATTTTTGTATTCCCTTTGTATGTCAAGGAATATAGCAATCTTGCTTTCTGCTTGTTTACATAACTCGGCATTTGTTTTGTTTTTCATAATTTGTTCCTCCTTTTTTAATTAATAATATTTTTGTGTAAGGTACTCATCCGAGTACCTTTTTGTGATTGCAAAGATAGTAATAATCGTTGATATAAACAAATAAAACTATTAGATTTTTAATCTAGTTTGTGAATTAATTTTGATAATAAGGTATCAAAATCATTTGACAAATCCCATTCTCTATAGATATTACTCCACCCACTACCTAGTTTATAACTAATATCCTCATTACCATTATCGTGAATGTATATAAAAATACCATCAACCTTTCCCGTATATATACATCCTAAACCTTTTTCATATCTATCAATATCAAGATAAGATACTACTTCACCAAGATTAAATTGGGTGTTAATAGTCATTGGACTATCACAAGCATTTATATTATGCTCGGGAATATCACATATCATACCAATTTCACTATATACATCATAGAATATATTAATTAAATTAGTATCATAAATTTTAATATTGATACCTTCAATTTCTCCGTTGATATTTTTATCTAAGATATCAACTTTTTGACCACAACTAAATTTACTCTTTACTTCCATAAGTATATTTATTTAATGTTTACTTTGCAAAGGTAAGTATTTTTTTTGATATAAACAAACTTTTATAGAATTATTTTTAATTAAAAATGTTAACTGATGGTTTGGTTTTTACCTACTGCATATAACAACAAATGTAGCAAGTAATTGTTAAATAAAAAAATATTTTAAGTTAATAAATGTTAATCATAATGATTTTTATCATAAGTTAATAAATGTTAATATTAATAATATTTATGTTAAAATATTTGGATGGTATTTTTGAAACCACTACCTTTGTTGTTGATGAAAAAGGTAATTTTTTTTCATTACTTATAATGATTATTGATAGTATTATATAATTATAAATAATCATTTAAGGCATTTTAAGACGTTTTGACTGCATTTATATACATAATAATACTTTTAATCATACAACAAAAAATAATGCAATATAGGCAAAAAAAAAGGTAGATTAAATCTACCTTTTGATTGTTTGTATCTACTTAGATTTTTTATCAGTTTCATTATAAAATTCCATACTAATGCCCTCATAAAATTCGCCCATATAATTAGGTATTAAGACTTTATTTTGCTCCAAGATTTGGATATTGTACTCCAAATCGTTTCTGCAACTTACGCTAAATGCGATGTTTTTTGGTAAATTTATGAAATGCATCACTCCATCTTCAATAAAGAAACGCATATTTGTTTCTGCCATTCGTTGCATTAACTGCTTAAATTCATTTACTATTTTTTCTTGTTTTTTATCTAATAATAAGAAAGATAATTTACCATTTTCAAGTTTAGTATCTTCATTTAAACGTTTTACATTCAATGGATAGTATAACAATAATTCTTCTAATGTTGGGAATACATCATTAGGAATATATCCATTATAATTGACCTTAGGTTCTCTAGGTGTATGACCTTCGTTGATAGTAAATGAAGTTATCTCTTTTACGAAACTCCATTGTTTTGGACTTTGAGTAATGGTGTCAAAGTAATATCCTGAGAAGTCTGCTAAACGTAGACCTAATTCACGAAAATAAAATTTCGTTACTGAAATAGGTCTATTTCTTTTATATTGTTCTATATTTCCATACATTGTTTTTGTTGCAAGGTTCTCATCTCCATTGTATGCAGTAACTTCATAACGTAGATTTTCATCATTATATGTGTAACTTACTGATTGTAAATGAATTTCGGTAAGAATACCATTGTTTTTAATAAAAACATTTTGTCCTAATGTTACGTGTTCCAAAAATAATTGCATAATTTGTTTCTCCTTTTTTTTAGTTAATAATAAATGTTATTTAATTTGTATGCAAAGATAAGTATTTATTTTGATATACACAAATAATTCTAATGTTTTTTTTTATATTTTTTTTATTTAATGTATATTTATTAATAAAATTGATAGTTTCGGGGGTTGAGGTGTCATTTTATATCACACCCTCCCCCATTTTTTTGTTATATAGTTCAATGGATTTTTCATATTCTGCTTTTAATGGGCATTGAGAACAATTTTCGTAATTTTGTGGACAGATAGTACAAGGAATAATTGGTCTGCCACAATGTTCACAATTTTGTACTTTAAATTCATTTTCTAATTGTGTTTCATTATCACAATTTTGGCACCATTCTACTATACCATTTTCACATTCTTTCATTTTTATTTCTCCTTTTTTTCGTTATTGATTATAATGCAAATTTACAAAATTTATTGATAATTTCAACTTTATTTTTAGTTAAAAAATCGTTAATATATGTTAAAGTATGATTATCAATGTGCTCAAATGGAATTTTTTCTCCACTACAAATAATATGTAATTTATTGTCAATTACATCATATTCATCAATATTCCTAGTTTCAATTTGACCACCAAAAACTTCAACATCAAATGTCAAATGTAATTTTAATTCTTCTGCCGTGAAATTATAATCATTGCTTGTTGGTTCAATTTCGTGAGAAATAGTCATTAGAGTATTTACAATTTTATTGTGAAGTTGTAATCTTACATTAGTTACTATTTCTTGAAATCTTTTTTCTTTTTCTGGTTTATAAACACCACCATTATTTATGATTGCTTGTATTTCACATTGATGATAGTACTCTAAATGTTTATCACAATAATTTGGTTTTAATGGTAATAATTCTACAATTTCCTCATCGGTTAATTTTTTACGCAATAAAGTATATAAATCTTTTTCTGCTTGCTCTCTATTTACATTATTGAGATTTAAATGCTCATTCCAAACATCAAAACTAATTTCTAATTTTTTTGATGATTGTAACTCTTGTAGTGTTAATTCTTTCATTTATTTGTCCTCCTATGTTATTTTTGACAAAGATAATACAAATATTTCAATTTACCAAATAATTCTATAACTTTTTTAATTAATATTTATATTCAAACCATTTTTCATAAGTTAGTTTACCTTTAGCATTAATGAAATTATATTTATCCTTTAATACTACTTTGGCATACCCATTATAAGTATTATATACACAATCAAACCATTGGTCTGAGATTAGTTTACCATCTGGATTAAGGAAATTTCCTTTTTCATCTAATATAACCTCACCTAAATCTTGAAAGAAATCTTTTACATAATCAAACCATTGTTCACTAATGATTTTACCATCAGTGTTAATGTAATTCCATTGTTTATGTAATTTAACTGAGGCAAAACCATAATAGAATAACCCTATTTCATCAAACCATTGTTTTGAAATTAGTTTACCTTCTGGATTAATGAAATTCCATTTATCATTCATTTCTACTTGAGCATAACCATTAACGAATGTTCCTATCCAATTAAACCATTGGTTAGAAATTAGTTTACCTTCAGTATTAATATAATTCCAACCTTTATTATATAATTGTACTTTAAAGAAACCATTTTTAAACTCCACTATAGAATCAAATAAATAGTCAAAAAGGTATTCTCCATTAGGATTTATTAATTTATATTTACCTTTTATTTCACTGATTACAAATTGCCCCATATTATCTTCATTTTTTAGTTAATAACTATTATTTATTTCTTTTGACAAAGATAATACAAATATTTCAATATACCAAATAATTCTATAAAAAATTAATGATTTAATTTATATTCTAACCAATTATCTATTATCCAAGTTTCATCATCATCTAAGTCAAATAGAATAGTAGTTAAATCTTGCCAATCTGCTAACTCTAAACATCTTTCTGCAATGTATTCAATAAAATGTTTACATTGAACCATTTCTTTTTCATAAGGATATGTATCTGCAATATGTTCTTTAACATATTTCAACCACTTCTTTTTAGTCCATAAAGATTTGTAAGGTACTTCTTTATTAGCAAACGCACCTAATTCATATTCGCCAATATATATAACTTCATCAGTATTATTATACCAAGCATTCATATTTTTATAACAAATACCATTATCGGTTTCCCCACCAACAAAATTATACACATTTTTTATTTTACTACAAATTCCAATAGTTTCCATAATTCTAATATTTAATTCGTATGCAAATGTAGTAATAATTTCTCATATAAGCAAATAATTCTATTAATTTTAACATATTTTTTATTATTGTATTAAATTATGTTAATTGTTAAAAAATAATTATGGAATTATTTGGATTGTATTTTTGAAACCACTATCTTTGTTGTCAGATGCAGTAGCGATGCTTTTACACTAGATAAATAAAAAAAGGTAGATTTAATCTACCTTTTTAATTATTATAAAGTCCCTAGTGTCTTCTATTAACCATCCTAACTTTTCATAATCTTCTTTTATACGCTGGTAAAAATATAACCAATCATTTCTATAAACACTATCCAATTTTAATTTAGGAATTTCGGCACACTTAAGTGCTGGAATAAAATAATAATAAAGTTTTTCATTAATTTCTTGCACTATTGATTTATATCTCAATTTTAGTACGTCATTAATTGTCATTGGTTTTTTACTAAATTTCATAACTTTTTCCTCCTTTTATATTAATATTCCGTTTCAACCTCCACACATAATTGCCCCCAATTCTCAAAAGCATTTAAAACTTTTCCAATAGCATCGTGACCAATACTACTATTCATTAGTTGTAAAAAATCATTTTTAAGTTCATTTAATTCCTTTTGGTAGTATTTTTGTTCTTCTACATTGTCTAGTTGTTCAATGTATTCTTCACAAGAAGTTACAATTTCTTCAAGGTCATTTTCATAATATAATATTTTCATAGTTGTATATTTTAATGTTATATTTACTCAATTTCTTCTAGTTCATCATCTAAGTCTTCATCTATTTCTTCTTCTTCCCAATCACTATAATGCCATTCTTCATTATCATCTAGATAAAATAGTTCATTATCTAGTCCCCATACTTCTGCATATAATTCTAATGCATCATTGGATTGTGGTGTTAAATAACTAATAATGAAATCATCATCAATCATTTCTCCTAATACACAACCACAAGCAATTTCATCACTTGCACTTTTATATGTAAATTCAATGTTGGGATATAATTCCACTAGTTTACTAATTAATTTTTCTACACTTGTATAGTTAGTTGTAAAATATATACTTGCACTAGTATCAGTAGTTTCACATAATTCAGTATGATAAGCATTCCATTTTGTACCCCAATTTTTAGGCGACCAATCATACCAAGTGAAAGCATTATAATTACAAAAATTATTATACAATGTTTCTCCAATTTGCAATAATTCATCTTTATTATATTGTTGAAGACATTGTTCCATATTAAAGAATGGACAAAACTCTTTTACTTTATCTAATTGGTTTTGCAAAGTTAAATAATAACCTAATGCATTGTTAGATTTACTACCTTCTTCAGTATTTTTGATTGAGATAGGCATTGGTACGATACTATTAAAATCAATTACTTCTTTATTTGATTTAATTGCAGTTAGAAAATCTTTTAACTCTTTATTAGTTTGTGTTTTAATGTATAAAACGTTTTGTACTTGATTTGCCATAATTTCTTCCTCCTTATATTATTTCTTTTGTTGGTACAAAATTAATATTTTATTTTGATATATGCAAATAATTCTATTATATTTAACATATTTTTATAATATTTCTTCCGTGCTATAGGTAGGTACTCAGTTGAGTACCTTATCCTTGTGATTTAATACTATCTAATAATTTTTGTAGTTTTCCTATTTTTGTAATTGCTATTTTGGCAGTTCTTTCTTGTTTTTGTTCTATCATATCTTTCCAAAAAAATTCTAAATCTTGTATTCTCCTATCTAGTGTATTGACCAATAATTTTACATCATCTTCTGCTAAAATTAATTTTTTAATAGATTTCATAGATTAATCTAAATTATTTAAAATTTTATTATATTCTGTGTACCAATATTTACGTTCATAAAGTCCTGCCTTTTCTAATGCATCTACAATAACGGCAGAGCATTTACAAGCAAATTCGTTTCTACCATCAAATTTACCTTGTTCAAAATTACGACATAATTGACCCGACAAATGTAGAAATGTCTTAAACATTTGATTTACTAAATAACGATGGTCAGTACTTAATTGTACTCCTACTTTTACCTCATTAAATGATGTTGAATTTACTATCTCGCTAATTTGTTGTGCTTTACCAGTCATAATTTATTCCTCCTTTTAATTAGTTATTAATTAATGATTACTTTGCAAAGGTAACATCTTTATGTGACATAACCAAATAATTCTACAATAAAATTACATTAAAAAAGAACTTTTAACATTTAAGTTAATAAATGTTAAGGTTAAGAAAATTTATGTTAAAATATTTGGATGGTATTTTTTAAACCACTACTTTTGTAGTAGATGAAGAAGGCATTTTTTTATATATGATAATCTTGAAGTAATGAATTAAATAAATGCTTTTAAATCGTTTATTTATTTCTTTTAATATAAACTATCATATAAAATAAAAAAGTCCGTTAAATCGTCTTATTTTGCGAAATAACGGACTTTTATTTATTCTTTATACCTTATGCACACATTTCATATGCTTTCTGCCACAAACGTTGGTTGAAATCTAAATCCTTTTTAATAGATGTTATACTTTTTTGTTTGCGTAGTTTTTGTTTCTTGTTTTCTGCTTTAAAACCACCCTTAATCATTTTCTCTTGGCAGATATTAAAGATAGTCCACAAGTCATTTTTCTTATCCTCGTTACGTACGGGAGTTAAAATATCTTTAATTACATATTGTGGCACTTCTAATGGGTTGTTTAATTCTAAACCTTTGCGAATACGCAAAACTTCTAATGCTAAATCAATCTTTTGTTCCTCAGTTGGTATGATTGTTTGCATTTTATTCATTGTGCAAACAATATGAGGAATTTGCTCAATTGAAGTTGTAACGATTTTACGCAATTCTTCAAAATCATAATTGATATGGCGAATTGACATATTAACCATTTGCGAATCACATAGTACTAAACCATTGCTACAAACCAAACGGAATAGTCCAACCATAAACTTAAATGAATTGAAACCATCGTGAGAATTAGTTAAAATAATTCTTGGATAGGTATCTACTATTTCTGAACCATCATCTAATGTTTTGGTAATTTTGACATTTGGGTTTTGAAAGGCAATCATATGAAATGAGCGAATACCACTACTACCTTTTTTATTGCGACATTGTTTCGCATCTACAGGTAACCAACCTAATTTTTCTAAGTCTTGAACAACATCATAAGTTGTTGCTTGAATGTATTTATCTGATACATTTGGATTGGTTGGTTCGCTTTTAAATGCCATTGGACAAATACGTTCAATATCGGCAGTTGTTAAAAATGAAGTTGCTAACTCATTGTCTTTAAAAGAAATCATTGTACTCATAATGAATAATTTTTATTAGTTAATAAATGTTGTTTTTAATCACATTGCAAAGATAAGTATTATTTTTGAATCTACCAAATAATTCTACATTTTTTTTATGAATTTAACAAATAATGTGCAAAGATAATACTTTTTTATTAAAAGATATGTGGGATTTTAATCCCACTAATCAATATTGTCATTAAATTCAAATACTTCCCTTGCACTTCTATAGAAGTTGTGGTAAGGTTTTTTTGATACTATATATGTTTTCCAACTTCCAAACTTGTAATCCATCAGTATATGATATCCTCCTTTAATAAGGCATTGGAATGCTTTCTGCATTTCACAACCTCTTACTTTGATACCAGTTTCACCATCAAATGGTTTATTTCTAAATCCATAATAACTTCCATTTCTTGCAACAACCATTAGTGTTGCTGGGCGATAAGCCCCTTCACTATAAGGACTAAATTCTGACCAAACGTTGCCATCTAAAAAGGCATCACATATTGCTTGTACTACCTCTTGTCTACACTCGGTTGGTACTACATAATCATTTAATTTAATTGTAATTTCCATAATTTGTTTCTCCTATCTTTTAATTAGTTATTGTTTGTTATTGTAAGTGCAAAGATATAACAACATTTTTAATCTTGCAAATAATTCTAACATTTTTAACATATTTTTTATTATAGTGTTAAATTATGTTAATTGTTGAAAAATAATTATAGAATTATTTGAATGGTATTTTAAAAACACCTACCTTTGTTGTTAGATGTAGTAGGCGACAAATCCTGCCGTGAAAGAAACAAAAAAAAGCAGAACAAAATTTTTGCTCTGCTTTTCATAATTTTTAGTGAATTAATTGATATTAATTGTTCTAATATACTCGCCTCTACCGATAGAACCATTAAGACATAATGTTGCGTAATTAATATGTATGCTACCCTTTTCTCCGTTGGCACGCATATCTTCACAAAAATCATCTACTTTATCTGCTAATACTACATAGGTTTCAATAGATGTTGTAGTTGATGTTGTAGAGGTAAGTGTAATAAATCTAAATTTTTCCATAAAATAAACTCCTTATATTTTTTAATCAGTACATTGATAATAGTATTGGTATTCTTCGCCTTTTAGATTATCTAAAGCATAATCTCTTGCTTGGTAATATAACTCAGAATAAACCTTACTTAATTCCATTTGGTTATGATTATAATAATACCAACATTTATCATTTAAAACTATGACTAATTCAGTTAAGTATTTATAGTTGGTTTTCCACTCTTTAAAAGCACGTTTAAAAGTATCTTTAACGACAGAAATACCAAATCTATCTGCAATACTAAAGTCATCCCAAAAAGTTGTTATACAAGTGTAACCAAATTCGTTTTGTTTGTATTCTTTATAAGTCATACCCAATTAATTTAATCAAATTCATAACCTACTTCAGTAACATACATTGTATTTCCTTGTAAATCAGTATTTTTATGTTTCAATATATAGATATCAAAAATACCACAAATTTCTTCTTGTTTACTTTCAAATATTAAATTCCAATCGGCAAATGTATCAACATCAATATATGCCTCTTCAAGTTTAATTGTTTCATTAAAAATGTCTGATAATTTTTTTTCTAATGTTTCTTGATTGAATCTACTATGTACTAGGTTTTCTAGTGCTAGTATTATTTGTTTTTGTTTTTCAGTTTTCATAAATATATCTCCTTGTTTGATTATGTTGCAAAGATAATACAATTAATTGAATTAAACAAATAATTCTAGTACTTATTTGCTATTTTTTCATAAATTTTGATAAAATCTTCAAATAGTAGAACATTATCTAAATAATATAATTCTTGTTCTTTACTTACTAATTTAATACAACCATTATCATTAATAATTGCTACTACATCAATAAGAAATACATTAACACTAAAAACATTTTCTATGGTAACTGACAAATTGTCATCAACACTACCTACAATAACATTATAATTATCTTCAATTAATGTTTCAATATCCTCGTCTATATCATCCTCATCATAGTAATAAGGGATAAATGTTTTGGTATTAGGTATAACTAATTCAGTAATTGAATTGATAATTTCACTTTTTAAGTCTTGAAAAATACGTGAATAATCTTTCATAATTTGTTCCTCCTTTTTAGTTAAAAATTATTGTTATTTAATTTGTATGCAAAGATAATATCTTTATTTGAAACTACCAAATAATTCTAATGTTTTAATTAATAATATGTTTTAATGTGGGTCATAAACATTTGATATAATTCATTGATAGATTTATGTAATAATAGATATACGTTACAATCATATAACCACATACCAAATTCAACGTTTTTATATTCTTTCTCAATGGCATAACCATAGCACGACTTAAAATCAGTTTTTTCTAAATATTCATATACCATAGATTTGTCATTAGATTGAATATCATTTAATAACCAATTAATAATATTATCCAAAGGAAATATATCATCAATATATTCATATAAATTTATTTCACTATTGGTAATTTTCAACAAATCATAATCTGACCATTTAGTTACTTCATTATCAAATAAAAAGTTAGCACATTCACTAGGAGTATTAAATAGTCTATTTAATGTGTCTGCATTAAATAACAATATATCCTGAGTGATTTGATTAGATTTACAATACCACTCATATATATGATAAGTATAAGGCGAACCTTGCAATGCTTGATGTAATATTTTACGTTTCATTAAAATTAGTTTTTATTTCTTTGACAAAAATAATACATTTTCTCTAAATTACAAAATAATTCTACACTAAAAAAATATATTTTTATGTTTTTTAACAATTTATGTTAAAATAATTTAATTATAACATTTATTAACATAAATTGTTTGGTAGAAACGAAAAAATGTGATACCTTTGTTGTAGATGAAACAGACAAACTTTTGAAGTAATATAAAAAAATAAGTGATACAAAATATAATGTATCACTTATTCCAACATCAATAACTAATTAAGGAAATATAAATTAAGTTTACTCACTTTGATTAATTAACAATTGTTTCCTACGTTGTAATGTTCTTCGCATATACTCTCTATTTTTTTCAGTATTATGCGGATATCTACCCTCCGCCCTACGTTTTTTGTATTGTTCATAACATTTCGCTTTCTTTTCTGGATATAAAGCAAAAACTACTGAGCGAACACTAATATTAAATATTTTGGCAAGTTTACTATAACTTAAACCTTGCGTATCACGAATTGTTCTAATTGCCAAATCTCGTGCATTTTTATCAGTATCTAATTCACTACCCCTAATTTTAATGTTTCGTACTTCGTTATCTTTTATATCCTCAATGCTTCGTTGGATATTAATCGGTTCAATTGATATTTTTTTAATTCTCATTACTTTTCAATTTTTAAATTAATATATGTTTTTATTTGTAGCATCTTTTGCTATACCTCTTGGTATTAAACCACGATAATCAAAATGGTTTTTAACACACCAATCAATATACGCTAAACAACCTGAATGTGATATAAATACGTTAGGTATCCCCAAAAATCCACCAAACTCTTCGTGTATCATATGAAGTTGTCTTAATTCCTTTTTTTGTTCATCGGTCATACTTGACAAAGGGAATAAATATAAATGTAATGCATCAATATTAAAATCCCCATTAAAATGACTATCAATATGTGTTGCTTGTATTTGCGATGCACCACAACAATTAGGATTGATACCTTCAATTTGATATATAGCATCATCAACTCCAAATGAACATCTAACTCCATAAGGTAGTCTAGATGCTATATCTTGTATTAATAAATTTTTATCTTCTTGTGTCATAATGGTATGTATTTATTATTTTTTTCATCCAATACTGAAATTGGTTTAATGCTAACAATATTTTCACATTGTATTCCATATTTTTCAAAATATTCTTGAATACTTTTACATTTTTTCTCATCTTTAAAAGTAAAGATTGCTTGAGGTGCCCATTTACAATTTCTATTAACAATACCAAATTTCTTAATAGCATTGTATTGTTGTTTAATATTTTGAAAAGTTACACTATTTGATTTTTGAACATATATAGGTTGTTTAGAAAAATTAACCATATATTTTTTTAATGATAATGTTATTTCTGCTCTTTCCATAATAATTTGTTTTAAATATTTTCATACCACGTTGGTAATGATTGAGAATTATCCTCATCGTTTAAAACCAACCAAACAATATAATCAATACATTTGTCATATTTATGAATATTGTTAACATCTGGTATATCTAAAGTTTCTATAATATTTTCAATTTCATTAATTAACTCAATACCATTTTTACAATCTTTTATTTTAAAAAATTCACGTATTAAATCAATAAAATTTTGGTAAAAGGAAGTAATCATAGTATTATTAAAGAAACTATCAACATCCTCTTCTACTGCATTACAATTACCATTATTACAAAATTCATAATAAAGTCGGTTAATTGCTCTTATTACTTCCCCATTCAATGTTTGAGAACAACCTGAAGATTCCATAAATTTATTACTTAATCTAATAAATTCTTGTTGATTAGCACCTTTCCCGTTCCAATATGTATTAGTTGATGTAGATAATAATAAATCTTTCATATTTTTTGTAATTTGTAGATATTTATATAAAAACACAAACAAAAATAATAACAAAGTTCTTTCTTAATCTAATGGTATAAGTTTACTAAGTAAAATTCTAGTGAATGCAATCTCAACATCATCAGTATTAAATTCCTCATCGGCACAATCTTCTATATCGTGACATACATCATCAATTAACGATTCTACAATGTTGTCTATTTTGATTGCATCAAAACCAAATTTACGATTGCATATTTCACTTAAACTATTTTTTACAAATTGTACTTCAGTAGTTGTCATAATTTCTCTTCTTATTAGTTTTTATTTCTTTGACAAAGATAATACTTTTTTTTCAATCTACCAAATAATTCTATAAATTTTTAAACCATTCTAGTGCATCTATAGCATCTTTAATGCTTTTTATAATTTCATTTTCATTTTGAGTATCAGCAATTTCTTGTGGCACTACATAACCATACATATCATCTATATGTTCTACGAAATGATACCTATTATTTTCAATATGTTCCACGATTAAATTGTCTAATTTTTCTTCTGCACAAGAATAATCTTGTCCGCCAATATTAATAATAAAAATTAAATATTGTGCACCATCGTATTCAATAGTTTTAATTTCCATAATTATATCTATTAATTAAATTTGTTACTACGTGTTTTTATATTGCAAAGATAATACTTTATTTTGAATAAACAAAATAATTCTACAAAAATTTAATTATTTAATAAATTTTTATTATCATAGATATTACCAATTATTTCAAAACCTAATTTATATATTGTATCTTGTTTAATATGAGACCTAAGTTTTAATATTGGTTTTTTTGCAACAAAACCACCCATTTCTTCATCAAATATAATAATATATATGATTTCATTTTTATCTAAATCAAATCTTCTGATTATATCGCCTTCAAATATCTCTTTATCGTTCTTATCATATAACCCAGTAAATTGACCTATAGTATTATAATTGACCTCAGTTTTCGTGTCCATTTGGACTATGAAAATGCCGTCTTTATCAAGAGAATAATCTCCATATACCCATTTTTCATCGTTAGTTTGTCCTCTAAATAATATTCTTCTCATATTATTATTTTTTTACTTATAATTTATAATAATGAACACTTGAATAACTTTTGTTCCATAATTACTTATTTTTACAATGCAAATATACAAATAAAATTTATATATACAAAATAATTCTACAAAAAGTTACTGATAATTTTTAACAAAACATTGATATGATTTAATAATATCGTTTATATTGGCAGAAAACAAAAAAGAAAAAGGTTCAAAAGAAAACCACATATCAAATAAACTTTCACTATTTTTATCAATATTTAAAACTTTTGCAAGATATTGATAATATTTATCAATAAAACTTGTACTTTCTAAATCATCTAATACCATCTTAATTAGAACACTCTTATTGTAATCTCCTTGTATTAACCAATTAAATATACTATATAAAGGTATGTGATTCTCATTAGTAAATTGTATTTCACCATTATTATATATCACAAAGTCATAATCATCGTAAGATGTTATCCCCAAACTAAAAATGTAATCTAAACAATCATTTGGTGTTTTAAATATCTCATTTACATTTACTGCATCAAACCAAAATATTTTTTGAGAAATATTAGGATGAGCAAGTAAATAACATTTATAATAATAAAAAGAATTTACATTATAATTCTTTAATTCTTCTACAAATATTTTTCGCATTTCATTTATTTTACTCATAATTAAATCTCTTTATTAATTAATTGATGTTGTGAATACAAAGAGTACTCAGTCGAGTACCTTAAAGGTAGTGTATAGACTAACTCGCTTGCTAATCTATACACGGAAAATATAGTTTTGCGTTAAAATAAATAATCATCTATCTTTTTATGGTATCTGCGATTAGATAAGTTACCTTTAATAGTTTTTTGACCACGTTCATTTAATAAGTGTATATCAAAATAATTTGTACCATCGTGATGTATACCAATCACTTCTATTTTACCTCTTGTCAAAGTGATTTTTGAAAAGTCTGCTCCTGTTAAACATTTTTTCAATGCATCAACCAATGTTTCACATTTTTCAGTTTCAATATCAAATCTACCTCTCCAAGTACCAACACTACCAAGCACTACACAAGGTTGATTAAATCTACTATATTCTAAATTAATGAATAAATCTTGAATATCAATATTGAAACCACTATTATATAACCATTCAGTAAATTTATTGTTGTCAATTTCTTCTACACCATATTCTTCTTTATAATAATTTTCATATTCTTCCAAAGAATAATCATAATCATCATACAATACACAAGTTAATTTCTTTGCCATAACTATATAAATTTAAAAGGTTAATAATTAATGTTTGTGAATACAAAGATAATACTTTATTTTGAATAAACAAAATAATTCTACAACAAAATTATATTAAAATATGATTTTTAACATTTCAGTTAATAAATGTTAATATTAATAAGATTTATGTTAAATTATTTGGATGGTATTAAAAATAGCAATACATTTGTAGTAGATAAAAAAGACACTTTTTATTAATATACATAAAAAAAAATAAGTAGTACCATATAGATACTACTTACTAAAAGACCTATAATGCAATATTTATTTTTTGGTTATTACTTGACAATCCATTTTTTCACATTCCAAATAAATAAAATCTGGATTACTTGAGAATAATAATGTATATGTATTATTTTTATAAATTAAGTTAAAATACCAATTATCACAAGTAAATTTATATTCAAATGAGTTATCGGGATAATCAATTCTACGTTTAGAAGTACCTTTTGTTGGTATAGTTTTTTTTCTAATTAAATCCTTATCACAAGGGTTATGAAATACTAATATTTGTTTCATATAATTAATAATTTAATTCTAAATATATTTGATATAATTCATTCATTGATAACATATCTATATCTTCAGTTTCAATTTCTTCATCTTCATTAAGATAATACATAACACCCTCTTTAATTTTTATAATAGTTCTATAATATAAAGAATCATCATATATTAATTGTACTATAATAGGATTTTTAAACTCTCCGTAATTTTTTAACACATTAATAAATTCGTTGCGTACCTCAGTAAATTTGTCTGTTAAAAGTTTCATAATTATTTCCTCCTGATTATTGTTTTATGTTTCTTATGCAAAATTAATACTTTATTTTCATATATCAAAATAATTCTATAACAAAATTACATTAAAATATAATTTTTAACATTTCAGTTAATAAATGTTAATATCAAGAAGATTTGTGTTAAAATATTTGGATGAACTACGAAAATGCACTACCTTTGTTGTAGATGAAATAGGCAATTTTTTTGACCTTATATAAAAAAAAAATAAGTGATACTATTGTACCACTTATCCACAAGGAAAATAAAATACTTAATAACCCATATAAAAAGTAGCGTGCCAATTTCTATCTTGCACTTCTTTTATAACAATGTTAACCCTTTTATTAAATAATATTGTTAAATCATTTTGTATCTTATCAATTAATATTCCTCTTCTTCCAATTAAGAAACCAGGACGTCTTAATTTAATTGTTATTTCAACAATTTCATTTAATTGAGTATTTATTTCAATACTATGAATGTGCATTCTATAATAACATTCAAAACCGCAGATATTTTCTATTACTTTGTGAACTGATAATACTGGAGCATAAATACCACTTTTATAAACACCATAATATTCATCAAAATGTATATCTTGAGTTAAAAACTGATAATCGTGTTTATAAATTTGTTTACGATAGAAGTTTAATAACTTATCTTGAATTTTATTAATTAATTTTTTAAACATAATAATATATTTTTAATCCTTTATTCTGATTACTTGATTTTATATAAAAAACATATTACTTAAATCATCCACATAACAAGCACCAACTTGTCCTTGCTCATTACGAAATATGTATTTATTATAATATCTACAATATTCCATTGGTTTTAATTGACTAAGCATATTAAAAACCACATCTCTATAATCGGTTATCTCCACATCTTTGTGTGTATAGATTTTACCATTAATTGTAATTTGTTGTGTCATAATTAAATAAAATAACTAATATTTTTCAATTCTTTATTGTCTGCTCTGCTAGGATAAGGTGGTTTATATGCTCTGGCAATATATTCCCCCATTACAGATACAATCATTTTAGATAACTTGTAATTATCTTGAGCATTATCAAAATCAATTGCACCACTATCTAATAATGTATCTAATTTTTCTATTAAAGTCGGTTCTAAATTCTTAATAATACTTATTGTATTTTCTCTTAATTTTTCTTTTGTAATTGCCATACTTTGTTCCTCCTTGTTATTTAATGTTTCTTGCACAAAATTAATATTTTATTTTGATATATACAAATAATTCTATAATTATTTTAAAAAAATCGTTTTATTTCTCTAGAATTGACAACTTAAACATTATCGCAGATAAATAAAACGATTTATATATTTTATACCAAAGATTTTAACTCTTTTAATATGCGTTTACTTATTTCGTTTTCCCATATTGCAATCAAATTTTTCATAGGATTACTTGTATTCATTGGGATGAATTGTTGCAATAAATGGTCTTCTAGCATTATTATTCTATTAATTAAACATTGATTTACCCCATCATCATCTAATGATTGAATATTATCCAATAAATTACGATAGTAATTTAACCGAATCTCACAATCTACTAATTTCTCACTATTTTGAGTAACATAATGTGTAGCACTAATCTCAGTAAGAAGTTCTATTAATTGTTTTAATCGGTTGTCATAATAACCAATTTGCTTTTGAAGAAATGTAATAACCTTTGTTTTCATATCATTAATTTTTAGTTATAAAATACTCTATACTTGAATGAACCAATATATAATGAGTTTTAGTTACTTTACATTGCGACATATAAGGATTATAATAATCTAAACATAATGTTTGGTATAAATCAGGTAAGTTTTTCTTTACCTTTTTTATTAACCATTCATAATTTATTGGTTTAGCACCTTTCATTAATCGTTCCCATTCTTGATTACTAATATTGCTACAAGTACATTCTAATGTCATAATTTGTCCTCCTTGTTATTTCTTTTTCTTGATACAAAATTAATACTAATTTTCTATATATGCAAATAATTCTAACATTTTTAACATATTTTTTATTATAATGTTAATTTATGTTAATTCTTGAAAAATAATTATGGAATTATTTGGATGATATTTTTAAATATACTACCTTTGTTGTCGGATGCAGTAGACGCTTTTTAGTTGGGGTATAAATAAAAAAATAGGTAGTGCATTTCTACACTACCTACTCCTAAACTAAAATATAATTAATTATAAGCAAGCATATATCCATTGCCTAAATCTTCAAAATCAAACAATCCCCATTCAGTAGGAAATTTATTTTCTAGATATTCAAATATGTCAATTTCTTTTTTATAAATGATAAAATCTAATGCAAGGATATTATAAATATCTTCAAATTTATAACCCTCTTGGACCATATATTTTTCAACTGCTTTTTCATTTGCATACAAACGCAAACAAGATAATTTATCATAGTGTCTAATTCTTTCTTGTTGTTTTTCTTTAGAAAGAACTTTTTTACGAAAAATGATTTTATCACCTT
>JAEIGA010001930.1_pt1 | contig 33012 bp, 52 predicted proteins | sample 9270691 | NCBI WGS metagenome assembly JAEIGA01 (sample SAMN17057246, study PRJNA624740) | gut metagenome | biome: biome; isolation source: fecal sample | host: Bos grunniens | place: China: Xizang | collected 2019 | reverse complement strand
TGAGGAATGGCTCCGCACGGGTGCCGGGAAAATGTTCGTCCCGTCGCCCGCGTCCATCGTGGACGAGCTGGCCGAGGAGTATCACCTGTGCCCGGAGGCCCAGGCCATGGTCGAAAAGTTCATCACGCTGGACCCGGCGGCGCAGCTCGCCGTGTTTAATTACATGTGCGCGGTGGTGGACGAGATCCGGGGCGGTGCTGTCCCGGCACCGGAGCCACCGCCGGAGGACCGGGCGCGGGCGGAACTGGAACGGCAGATCGAAAAGGAAAAAAATGGGGCAGGGGAAGGTAAAGAGCATGATGCTCTATAAGCTCCTTCACGGCCTGCCTGTGATATGACGGGCGCACGGTGACGGTGCGCCTATTTGATATTCATAAGGAGGGGAGCATGGGAATTTTCGTTGTTTGCCTTGTTGTTTTTATTGCCGTCATTTATCTTTGGGGGAAAGGTAGCCAAAAGGCGCAAAAAAGACCGGCGCAACGTTCAAGCACACCAACAAAGGAGCGAACCGTGCCAGCGACGGTCAGGGCCGCAGTGGATGGGGAGGACAACAGCTCGTCCATAGACGACATAAACCGGGAGCTGTTGCAGGAGGCCATAGCGGCGGGAAAGCAGGAGGATGTTCTATACTACCAAAGGAAGCTGGACAAAACTTTCCAGAAGGTATACATGGACTATCTAAACGGCAGCGTCCGTCTGGACGAAATGAAAACGGATCAGCGGGTGACGCCCGCGGAGTTCGAGAAGGCCTGCAACGAACAGATAAAAACCACGCTCATCTATAGGGATATGCATGAGAAGTATTACAACGCGCCACTGAATCCCGACGTGTTCAAAATTTATGCCATGTTCCTCGAAAAGCAGGGGAGGTATCTGGATGCCGCGAAGGTCTGCGCTCGGGCGCTCAATCTCGGTTTTCCGAATGATCAGACGCAGGGCGGCATGGCCGGGCGTCTCGTGCGGATGGTCAAGAAAGCGGGTGGAGAAACCACCAATGAGATTGAGGACGCTTTGCAACGCTTTTGTCGGTAACGCGCATGAACCGTCAACCCGTGCGCGTTAGCCTCTGTATGGCCCTATTTTCGGCCCTGTTTTGCAGGGGTATAAATAGACGCAGGGGACACGGAACGGCGTATTATAAACGGCTGACGGCCCGGCGCGGGCCGCAGAAAGGCTATGAATTGTAAGTATTGCAAAAAGGAGATAGAGCCGGATTCCGTCTTTTGCCGGTTCTGTGGTGAGCGCGTCCAGCGGGCGAAGCGAAAGCCGAAGGAAGAGGTCACGGTGCCGCCGCCGAAGGTCACGCCGTCCGGGAGATACCGGGGGCGGGTCATGGTCCACGGGTCCCGGGTGTGGATCACGGAGGACACGGAGGCGGCGTACTACGTCCGCGCCCGGGCTGTGAAGGCCGGAATGATCCAGGAGGCGAAGGCCCCGGGGGACACGCTGCAGGAGCTGATCCGGCGGTTCATCGACGACAACGAGGCGGTCCTGTCCCCGTCCACGGTCCCGTCGTACAGGTCATACGCCAGGAACGCATTTCAGGCGTACATGGGGGCGCGGGTCTGTGCCATACCATGGCAGCGGGCCGTTTCGGACGAAGCCGGGCGCGTGTCCGCGAAGACCTTAGAAAACGAATGGCGGCTGGTCACCGCCGCGCTGAGATATGCGAAGATCACGCCGCCGGACGTGAACCTGCCCCGGGGAGTGAAGCGTGAACGGGCGTTCCTGGATTTTGAACAGATCGAGGTGTTTATAGGCGCGATCCGCGGGGACCCGTGCGAGCTGGCCTATCTGCTGGCGCTGCACTCGCTCCGGTTGTCCGAGATATTGGCGCTCCGGGAGATCACGGACCAAATCCGGGTCCGTGGAGCTATGGTCCGCGGTGAGGCTGGATATGTCGTGAAGGAGCTGAACAAAACGGACCTGTCCCGCCGGGACGTGCCGGTCATGATCCCCCGGGTGCGGGAGCTGCCGCTGCCGGTCACGCAGCGGGACACGACATTGAACCGGCACCTGGCGCGGATCTGCGAGGGCGCGGGGCTGCCGGTGGTCACGCTGCATGGGCTCCGGCACTCGTTCGCGTCCCTGGCCTATCATCTACGGTGGACAGAGAAAACGACCATGCGGCTGGGCGGGTGGTCCACGCCGGACGTGGTGCATGAGATATACACACACCTGGCGCAGCAGGACGTGGACGAGGACGTGGAGCGCATGAGGGCCTATTATGAGGCCGTGTCCAAATCCGTGTCCAAATTTGCACGTTAAAAACCGTCAAAACCTTGCCGAAAACCGTCAAAAGGTTGACGATTTCCGACGATACGAATGGCAAAAAAGCCCGGAAAATAAAGAAAAACCCCGATTTCTCGGGGTTTTCTTCGTGGAGCTGGTGATGGGAGTCGGACCCAATGGGACACACAAATTAAGACGGTATACCGTCATATTTTCGTGCTGTGTCCAAATCAGTGGGCGTTTTTGCTTATTTGTAGTAGTTTTTACTGGACACTTCCAGGCAAGCACCGAGGAATACGGCGACGGCGGTGATGGTCGCGCCGATCTCGGTTGTGTATGGCAGCGCCCAGATCTTGCCGACGGTCAGCCACAGGGTGGCAAGCGCGGGGAGGAAGATCAGGGCGACCTTTTTCAGGATGTCATAGGTTTCGTTTTTCATCAGCATGGTTTCAAGCTCCTTTCAAATATAGTCATTGTTTCGTTTGCACGCGGCGGAAACTTCCAGCACAAAAGCTATGGACTGCTCCGCCTTTTCGTTTTTGAATTTCGGGTGCGTGTCGCAGTATTGCCGATAAAAGGTTATGTCTTCCAGCACGTTGTCAAAGTGTTCTTCGGAGTGCTTCACCTTTCGGCGGCATTCGTCCGAAAAAGAGATGATCCGGCGGCGGGCCTGCCTTGCGTCGTTCTCACCGTCGTTCTCTATGTGCGCCTGAAGCGTGGACTTGATTTCGCCGATCTCACCGGCCATGGACGCGACGGCCTTTTCCGTCTTCTCTGCCGCTTCCCAGGCGTGGGTCTTGTACATCTTCCAGATTGCGACCGCACCGATCACGATTTGGACAAATACCGGTATCCATTCGCTCATTGGATCACCTTCGTATACCTGGGCAGGTTGGTTATATACCCAGGCCCTTTCTTTGTATCGATTGTGTGCCACCCGGACGGCGCGGGCCCGAGGTAGGGGAACGTGTCGCCGCGGTGGGCCGTGAAAAGGATCCTTCCCTTTTTGCTGTCAGCGTTGCGCACGTTGACGGATCCGCCGATGACCTCCACCACCGCGCCGGTGGGTTGCGGGGTGGGCTCCGTGTTTTTGATCTCGTCAGCGAATACCTTTGGGATGCCCCAGGCGTCCCAGTCGTTGGCCCGGTATTTTGTCTTAACCACTCCATACCTGCGCCCCGCTGCCTCGATCAGGTATTCATCGTCGATCATGTAGCCGATGTGCGTTGCCCGCTGTTTCGCGTCGTCCAGCCGGAAGACCCACCAGCCTTTCCGGGGTGGGCCCGCCGTGTCGAGGTCGGTGCATCGGTGCATCATCATGTTAGCGTTTACGTCAGCTTTCCATATGTGCGTGACGTTCTGCAGCCAGTACACGCCGAGGCCGGAGCAATCATACCCAAAGAGTTCATCGTACCCCTTGGCAAACATCTTTTCACAATATGTTTCAACAAGACGGCGATTCTCCGCAAGAGCCTCACGACGGGCGATGACGGCCTTGTAATTCTCCGGGGTGAGCCGTGTGTGCTGCCCGCCCCATAGGTACGGCTGCCCTATCTGTTGGATCAGATACAGGATAAAATCCGTCAGCATGCCTTTTCCTCCTTATGGTGTAATTGCGTTCGCCAACTCCTTCGTAAAGCAGTTGACAAACTTAATCCTCTCAGGGTGGCTGCTGGAAACAGTTATTGGGCTGTTGCTCGCCGAGCGGAACATGCAGTTCGCGAACATGACAAGACCGTCGCAGGTGATGCTGATAGGCGTGTTTTTGCCAAAGTTGCAGGAGTCGAACACGAACCCGTAGCCGTTCGTGATAACGATGCCGCCGTAGAAGATCTGACAGCCGCTGAAGATCTCGCCCGTGGTCATGCCTATGATCTCGATGGCCGTTCCGGCGTTGTTCAGAGAATGATTGAACGTACAGCCGATGAACCCGCCGTGGGAATTGTTCGTCCGCGTTCCGTCGGTATTGTCCATGAGCAGCTGCTGGTCGTTCGCGTCGAATCCGCAACCCGTGAAGACGTTGTTCCCGCCATTGTCCAGGCAACCGATATGGCAGTGCGTCACGCGCACATTGCTGAATTTATTAAATTCGCCAAGAAGCGGGATGTTGATGCCGTAATAGCAGTTGTCAATCAGACAGTTGGAAACCATGCACCCGCTGTCCGTACCGTAGCCAGTGTTGTTAAACGTCATCGCGGCGAGGTCGAAGTTTTTGAAATAGCATCCGTCGATGATGGAGCCGACGTATATCGACGTCTCGCCTGTTCCTTCGTATAGGATACCGCTTCTCGTCCCAGCGCTTATTGGCAGAGTAATGTCGGACGTGTCGCCAAGTATTGCAAGATTCTTGACCGTGTTCCTGCTGTGAAGCGTGACCGCGTTTGTGCCGCCTGCCAACAGGATAATGCGTGATTGCAAACCGTGACCGATGATCATTGAATCGTCCGGCATAGCGATGCCGCTGACGTAGTAGTCTCCCGGCATAAGCTCGCAGCAGCCGTGGTCTGATAGGATGGCAGAAATTTCCAACGCCCTGTCGGTGGTGTCCCCGGACGGGAAAAGAACCCCCGCCCTTACAGTTTTGTCAACTGCTGTTTTTCCGTGCTCTTCAAAAGGCAGTTTTTCATAAGCCTTTGCCACCATTAGGTCCTTGATGCATACAGTGTCGTCACCAGCGCCGGAAGAATATGAGAAAAACAAACTGCTGACGGTTTTCCCAGCATCTGTGACGGCAGAATAATAAGCCGCTGTCGTATCGTTGCGCTGTAGACGGAACAGGAGGTAGTTCGTGTTGTCGCCGGTGTATTTCGCGTAACAATTCATGCCGTTGCCGGTGCCATAATTGGAGGCGACTTTTGCAATTACGGATACTCTGTATTGTGTGTTCGCTTCGTATGCTGTGTCGATGAACGGCTTCGTTGTATACCCTGCAGCAGGTCTGAGTGTGCCTTTATAGAATCCGTCAGTAGAATCGAAAGACCAGTTGCTATTTTGAAGTAGCCGCTTTTCGTCGGCGATGTTTTTGCCATCTTCGGATATCTGACAGAAATCCGAGCCAATAACTGCATCCACCCAATGAGCCGCCGTGAACGTTTCCGCCGTCGTTATTGGAACGATGCAACGCTTTAGTGCGCCGTTATACCATGCGTAGTCACCAATGGTATACAGTGCGGAGCTGGAATAGGTCGGCGCGATAGCCGCCATGATGTCCGTATAGCTTGCCGGGATTTCTGCGATGGCCGCCTCGATGGCGTTGATAAGGTCCACCACGTCCTGCGGGGTGTCTCCGGCCACCGCGCCGCCGGAGGTCTGCGCGATTGTCCCGACGGCTGCGTATATCGCCACCTTTTGGCTGTTCGACGTGACAAAAATCGTGAGGCCGAACCTGCCAGGGACAGCGTAGCAATCCGCCGTCAGCGTGACGGAGATGATCCCGCCCGATGCTGAGCCGGTTAGCGCAATATCCGCATTGTCGGCACGCCGGAACACGCCCGCCACGGTGCCGGACAGGGGGACTGCGTTCCCTGCATCGTCCACGCCGCTGATCTCGAAGGTATGACCGCCGCTCTCGGCCTGGAACGCCATGCCGGACAGGTCCTCGATGTTGACCATACGGTTTTGATTCCAAACGCGCTTGATGATGTTATTCATTCTTCAGCTCCTTCGCGTATTCTTCCGCCGGGACCTCGATCACTTCCTGGCCGCACGCCCGCAGGCGTGCTTTCAGCGTTTCGATGATCTCGTCTTTGTTCTTCAGATCGTTGTCGATGGTCTTCTGCAGGTTCATGAGCTTTTGCGTCATGCCGGTCACTATCGCGCAGGCCATTACGTACTCGCCGCAAAGCTCGTTCTTCACGAGCGCGTTAAGGTCCGCGACGAGGGACTTGATAAGCTCCGAATTTGAATAAATGCCGTTTTTCATGCGGTCCTCCTCAGTAGCCCAGGAAATTGATGGTTTTTGTGGAGACGGTGCCGTTTGACCAGACGGTGACGCTGCGGATCTGTCGGGTGGTGCCGCCGGTGTCGACGAACTCATAGTACGGTGTCAGATTCAGGACCGGTTTCACAACAGAAGTGACGACGGTCTCGCTCTGCCAGGTGGCTTGCTGGTTGTCAAAATAAACGGCGTCGTTGAACCCGACGGGGGCATGGAACTGGCAGTCGTTCCCGAACACGGCGAACTCATCCATTACGTGCAGGTCGTTGATGGTGATCGTCTGGCCGTAGCCCTCGATCACGTTAAGCACTCCATCGACGTCTATCACGTCAGCCGACAGTTTGATGGTGCTTTGTCCGGTCTGCCCATTGATCGCAAGAACGATCTCCCCGGCTTTGACGTAATACCCGTCGTTCCGGGTGCCGACGACCATGCCTATCATATCGTTCGTTTTCGCGAACTCGGCAAAGGTCTCGCTTTGCTCGGCTTCGTTCGCCGTCTGGCCCCTGCCGCCGCCACCACCGCCGCCGGACGCGCGCCGCGCCGTCTCGCGGTTGATGTATACGATGTTCGGGATGTAGTCGCCGATCTCCAGCTGGTTTTCAGTCGGATCCACCAGGTCCACGTCCAGCATGATGATCTCTTTCTGGAACGCTTCGCCGGTCTCTGCGATCTCGACGATAGCCAGGTCATGCAGCCGAAGCGGCTGGTCAGCGTACCCGAGCCGGGACAGGTCCGCCGCGGATCCGGCAATCCTGATCTTCGGCTCCGCTGTCCGTTTCAGTGCTTCCCATGTCTTCTGTAGGAGCACCGCCGGGCTGGTGATGTTCGCGTTTTGATAATATCCATACCGGGGGCGCCCGTTCCTGCCGTACAGGGCGGTTTTCTCCGGCCATTCCAGATAAGTCTGGTTCGCGGGCTTCGCGGGGTGGTCCGTCGTCGCCGTCCATACCTCGTCCTTGAAGGTGACCTCCGCGTTGTTGACCGTGCCGCCGTACCCGTACAGGGCGGTCAGCACTTCCTCGTCGTTATAAGTGACGGTCGGGTCGGGCAGATTCTTCCTGACGCTCAGCCTGACCCCGCGCCACACGCCACCGGCGGGGGAGATGTCGAGATACTTCCCCGTAATAACTCCGGCAGCGGACACGACCACGCGTGGCGTGATATATACGTTCCAATTCGCCTTTATCGTGTTCACCGCCTGCCACACGCTCCCGCGGGCAAAATCCGCGCTCTGCGTGCCGGAGGATGTGTCGGTGCCTACCTGCCACAAAGTGCCCGCCAGAGCCGCTGTGAGGGCTTCAGCGGCAGTCTTGTCCGTGATCTCGGTGCGGTCTATGTGCTCGTCGGATAGCTCGGACAGCGCGATCTGCTCAGCGCTGAATTGCTGGTAGTGGTCCGGTTCCAGGGTCGAGACCTGCCGGATCTCAAATACTTCCAGATTATCGGTTGCCGGGTCGCGAAACGCTATCCGCTGCCCGCGCTGGATCACCTTGCCCGGGTCGAACGGGAACACGGCGCTCACACTCAGCTCATGCTGGACCCAGTGCCCGGATTCCATGTCGGACCGGGTGAACAGGGTTTGGCCCGCCTGGTTGAAGAATATAAACTCCATCATGACCACCTCTCCCGATACTTCACCGTGCCGGTGCCCGTGACCTCGTTCGTGCCCGGGTGCAGCTCCGGCCAGCGGGACGTGATAGCGTAGTACTGCATTATGTCCACACCGTCCACCGTCGCCGTCTCAGCGTCCAGGTCGATGACCATGTCCCCCTGGGGGATCGTTGAAAACGTGATCGCCCTCCCGTCCATCGTGTAGCTCTGGTCACTCGCGGCGGCTGCCAGCGTGCGCTCTATGCGCATTTTCGGGGGCGCGTCGCCCAACACGAAGAACTCCGTCCCGCAGGCGGCGCTTTTTTCCGTGTTGTCGTTCCAGAACGGGTCATTGTAGCAGGTGAAGACGAGCTTAAGCTTGCCCTCCCACCACTGCCGGAGGGACGGGTCGGGCTTTGCCGTGCAGGTTGCGGTCAGGAAGCGGTCCGGGTGCCCGGGCAGTTCGAGCTTGTATTCCCTGTCGGTCTTCGCCCATGCGCAGATTGCCGACAAAGCCGCTTGCCTGGACACCCGCTCCTGCTTCAGCAACGCGAACGTCACCGTCACGGTGCGCGTGCCGGGACGATTACGCACGAAAACGGACCCGGCGGAGGTTGACCGGGCCCGTGCCAGTGGCGCGTACTGGATGGAGGACACCCGCACGTCCTCGATCTTGACGCCTGCCACACTTTGCATATCAACGCCGTCGAAAATTATCATAAACTTACCTCGTCAGTTATTGAGCTGGAACCCGCTCCGCTGCATTGACCGGAATGAGGTGCCCTGCTGCTCGGAGATAAGGGAGCCGACTTTTCGCCCGTCAAGGTACACATTCCCGCCGGTGTTCGCCCTTACCACGTCGCCCAGAAGGTCGTAGTTCGTGCCCGTAGGCGCCGCGGACGCGCCCTGGAACGATATGCTGCTTTCAGGGCCCAGAAGGGAACCGAAGCCGGGGATGGTGATGTTCACCCCGAACCCAGAGAGCCGGTTCAGCTCCGCCAGCAGGTCGTTCACAGCGGACCGGACCTCCGGGACCTTTTCGGAGATCCCGCTGGCCAGCCCGGCGACCGTGTTCTCCATGGCCGTCTTCGCGTCCTCGCCCTGGTCCATCTGCGCGATCGCGTCCTTGGCGGTATCGACCAAAGAGGCGTATACATCGTCGGCGGCCAGCTTTTGGTCGGCCAGCGCATCGGTGAAGCCCTTCTTCTTCTGCTGGACCTGCTGATACAGCGCGTCGATCTCCTTTGCCTGCTCAGGGTTCGCTACCAGCTGGGACAGGTATTCGGCGCTCTGTACGGACCCGTCCGAGAGCGACGCCAGCAGGTCGTCGCTGAGGCCCATCCTCTGGGCCTGCTCCAGGTTCTTGACGTATTCGTCCATGAACGCCAGCTGGCTTTTCAGCGCGTCCTCCATGCCCTTGGCCGTGTAGCCGCTCATGGATTCGTTGAGGCTGTCGATCTGCTTCTGGAGGGATTGGTATTGCCTTTCCCCTTCGGCGGTGGACCGGTTCAAAGCGTTCTGCTGCTCTATGAGCTTCGACCGCTTCTCCTCCATTTCGGTGGTCGGTCTCTCGATCACGTCAAAGCCCTTGACCACGCTGTTCACGGCCTGCTCGGTCGCGTCGTGTACGGACTGCACGTAATCACCCAGCGCGGAGATGGCGGTTTTGACGGCCTCCACGGAGGCTTCGGCGGCGGCTTTCTGCGCCTGTGTCAGCTTGTCGGCTGCGGCGGCTGCCGCCTCCGTGTCGCCGGGCATTTCGGCGACGACTTCCTTGTACTCCTCCAGGGCGGCCTTGGCTTCTTCCATGGCCGACTTTTGTTTTTGGTATACGTCTTCGGCGATTTTCGCCTCCGACACATATTCCTTGTACTTTTTGATTGCGTCCTGGAATTGTGCGGCTTTCGCGTAGTAGGTTTCAGAATCGTCACCGTACAGATCGACCAAAACGCCTGCGCTTCGTTTTTCCTGAAGAACGCCGTTTTCCCAAACCGCCCCGGCGTCTCCGAAAATGCTGTCTATAAGCTTTTTCTGCTCACGTACCCGCCTTGCGGCGACAGCCGCGTCAAGCTGCAGCCCGGGCAGCTCGCCGAACCGCTGCGCGATTGCGTCCTCTTTCTGCTGGACAGCGCCCATCATGGCCAGTTTCGTCTGGCCGTCTTCCCACGCTTTCAGGTAGTCTTTTACCGCCTGGGTGCCGCCGGTGATCTCGCCGGTCTGCGCGTTGATGATGGAGCTCAGCCCGGGGATCGTCTGTATCAGCCGTTTGGTCGTTTCGAGCCAGTACGCCTGCTCGTCTGCGGTCAGGCTTTCCTTTTCGCTCAGGCTGTCCAGTTCTTCAGTGAGCAGCCGGGCGTCCTCCGCCGTCTGCTGGATCCTCGATACCTTGGCGCCTGTCTTCGCGTCGATGGCCGCTATATCGTCCAAAACCGTGGTGTCGGGCGTCGCTGTCAGCTTTTCGAGCATTGCCGCAAGGCCGACGGTCAGCGGCTCGACCACTTCCAGGAGCAGCTTCCCGCCCTCGGTCTTGATCGTCTCCATGGCGGTCTGCACGCGCCGGGTCGCGTTCGCGTACCCGTCCGAAGTCCGGGCGAAGTCGCCCTGAGCGTCGGCGGTCGCCTGCATGATGTACTGATACCGGAGCGCGGTCTGCTCGCTCTGGCTCATGGCAGCATAGGATTTCTCGATGCCCTGCGCCAGCCGGAACGCTTCCAAGTTCGCCGCGCTCATGTTGATGCCGAGCTGCTTCAGCGGTTCCGTCTCGCCGGATATGCCTGACCGGATCTTCTGGAACGCGGTGTCGAAGTCCAGGTTATAGAATGAGGCCATATCCGCCGCCAGCCCCGCAAGGTCGGTGGAGGTTTTGACGATCTCGTCATCTGCCATGCCCTGAGACTTCAGCATGGCGCCGATGGTTGCGGTGTACTGCTTCGCCTGCTTCTCGGTGAGGCCGTAGGCTTTCCCGGCCTGCTTAGCCCACGCGTCGATCCTGCCGGAGCTCTCGCCGAAGGTCATGTCCACGACGTTCTGCACTTCTGACAGGTCAGAAGCGGCGTCAATGGCGGCCTTGCCCCATTTGGACAGGATGGACACCACGCCCGCCGCGCTCAGTGCGCCGACGATCTTTGCGGCCGCTGCGCCCCACGCGCCGGACGCGCCCTCTGCCGCGTCATCGGCTGCGTCGTCCCATTTCTTTGATTCGTGCTTTATGTTCTCGGTGACCTTCTTGATCGAGGTGTTTACACCTCTGTCGTCGCCGGTTATTTCAAATACGACTTGTCCGTCAGCCATGCTTCACCTCAGCCCATGCCAGGAGCGCCGCGGCCACATTCGCCACGTCCCGCCGGTATTTCTCTTCTCGTTCTTCTTCGTCCTCTATCCTCAGCGCGACTTCCGCTTTTGCTTTCATAAGCCAGGCCCTTTCTTCGCCGTTCCACTTCGTCGGGGCGGGGATGGGCCGGGCGCGGATGCCGATGACTTCCCTATACTTGGACCCTTCCGGCAGTGCCCCGATCAGCTCCCGGAACTCTATCCAATGCAGCCGGTCGCGGTATAGGTCTATGCCGTATGACTGCCGAAACGCGGACCGGATCAGACCCGCGTCCTGGACGAAGTCGGTCACCTTCTGCCCGCCCGCTTTCGGCGCGGCGTCGAACAAAACGGCGTACACGGCAGCCAGGACCTTTTGCACGTTCCGGGGACGGCGGCACAGGCACCGCAGGGCCCGGTACTCCTTCGCCTCCTGCATGAGATCCTTTCGCGCCATCTCGTCCATCATGCGGAGCACGTTGCGGAAGTCGAAGTCCATTTTGTAGAACTTCCCGTCCACGGTCACGCCCTCCGGGAGCCGGTCCTGGAGCTTCATTTCTTCTGTGCCTTGGTGATCTTCTTCGACAGCCGTTCCTGGAAGTACATCCCGCACGCGGCCACCACGACCAGCGGGTCGCCGTAGAACCGGCAAAGGCTGTCGCCCTGCTCGTTCCCGAACAGGACAGCGGCGAACATACGGGCGGCGGCGGCTTTTTCCGTGTCCGAGGATTCGTCCGTCAGCGCGGAAAGCCTCTCGTTTGCGCGTTTGAGCCCCAAAACAATGGCGCTCGCGTCGGTGCGGACGGTGAGCGTGAGCGTCTTGTCCACGTTGCGAAACGTGACCTTATCAGAAACGGGGAACGGGTTGATCTCTCTATTTCCAAATAGTTTTCTGATAAATGATAAAAAGCGGGAAAACATTGTTTACCTCCTGAAAAAAGAAAGGGAGGGTTGCCCCTCCCCGATTGTTACGCCTGAACGTCGGTGACGGTCGGCTTGCCGTTCAGCCGGATCGTGCAGGAAAAGTTGTTCAGGTCTGTCGCGTTGCCGCCCATGACGTTGATATTACCAATGACGCAAGGTGCCACGATCTGCTTGCCATAAGCAATGATCTTGACGCTGGATTCGCGTGCGGTGCCTACCACCCACTGCAGCCCCGCGATATAATCCTGGGCCGTGTCGCCCTGGGCCCTCTTTCCGGTCACGGCGATTTCAGGGGCGGCACCGGTCACCGAGTTGTGGGCGAAGCCTTCACCGCACATAAACCAATTCTGGACGTTGGTTTCGTTGAAGTTAGGCGTCAGCCCTTCGATGCCTGCGCACAGTTTCGCATAGGTCCATGCGGCGGGAGAGCCCGAAAACTCGGTCCCGATATAGACCTCCATTGCTTCCCATACGGGCTTGAAATCCATTGATTTTCAGTCCTTTCTTGTCATATTTTTGTTGCGACCTTCACGAGAAGCGAAGACGCCATAAGATGCTGATTGCTGTCTTCCCGACCTATGATCTGCGGCTCGGTGGCTGTCGTGATATCCACGATCTCCCAAGTCTCGCCGGACGGGTAGGACCTGCGCATGGTCATCGATTGGTGAATGGTATTCAGCGCTTCGGTGATGGTCAGTAGGTTTTCGTGCTTCCCGTTGATCGTGAAATCGATGGGAATATACTTGTTTTTGTCCATGTAAACGGCTTCGGGACGGGTCGGGCCTACCTCAAAGCAAAGCCCGTCCCCGGTGCCGAGCGGACCGCGATAGATGGACGAAAACAGACCCAGGGCGTTTATCAGCCCCGCGACGGCTTCCACCGCCTGATTGATGATGGTGTTTCCTTGATACGTGCTCATAGGTTTTCCTTAAACCATTTCTGCGCCAGCCGGTTCCACCGTTCAAGGAAGTGGAATTTTGCGACCTCGGCCCACTTCCATCTCGCGTTTGGATTCTTGTCCTTGTGCGCCGTGACGATCCCCCAATACTGCCTCCGGGCGTATGGCGTTTGCCATATCAGCCACCCTTTCCACGGTATTGAATGGATTAACGACGATTGAATGAGCGCCCCGGTGTCTTCTTTGCAGTATTCATTGCAATCGGCCAGGATTTCTTCGGATAACGGAGAAAGCGCCTCCTTCCATGCCCGGTCGATTTTGGCCTGGACTTTCGATGCGCTTATATCAATGCGAACAGGCATAGGATCACCTCAAAGCGACTTCGTAGTGGTGGAAATTGTCGGTATCGTCCCGCAGCTCGTCCACGGTGAACACGGTGTATTCCTGGCCCCGGCAAATGACCTTCACGTCCAGCCCCAGCTCGTGCGCCTGATTGAACAGGGCCCACCAGTCGAGGGCCGGTGTGCTGTGCCGTCGGTCCACAAAGAGAATGGACCGGAGCGAGCAATCCGTGTTCGTCCCGGTCTTCCTGATCTCGTTTGTTGGCTGAAGGTGTACGCCCTTCACGGTGTACTCGGTGTATACCGGATTTTGGTAAAGGTCCTTGCTGGTCCCGACCTTCACCGCGACCGTGCTGCGCATGATCTTCGCGGGGATCGGTCTTAGCATATCGGCACCCCCACCACCGGGACCGCCGGATTGAGCAGCCCCGTCTGTTCGAGGTAAGCCACCGCCGCCGGGCTGACGGACGCGCTCAACGCGCCGCCGGTCACTGCCCGGTTGTTTGCATCCACGCGGACCTTTCCGACCGTGAATCCGGTGCCGTTGCCTGCAGTCATGGTCTCGGTGCCGTTGACGGCGAAGAAGTCCACCTGGGCACATACGGCCAGCTTGTAGAGGGTCTGCGTCATGGCCGGGAAGGTGCCGATGTTGTCCGCGTTCACCCGCCATCGGGTCATGGTGCCGATAAGGCGCTCCGCTTGCGCATTGAGCGCGGGGAAGGAGGCTTGGTCGGCCTCCGTCCCCATGTAGGTGCCCTGGTAGTAGGCGAAGTCTACAATCGCGCTCATGCTGTTACCTCTCAGGATGCCTTCGCGACGACGGTGGCGGAGCCGTAGGCCACGGGCTGCCGGGAAGCGGCAGAGACGAGCGCCACGGTCACCTTGTAGCCGTTGGTGGTCTTGATCAGGCCGTCGGAGGCCAGGTCAGCCCAACCGTCGGATGCCGCGAGCTTCGTGCCGATGGACACGGCGGGCGCGGTACCGGAGGCGGCCTTCCAGACGTACTTATAGCCGTCGGGCACGAAGCCGGTCACGGTCAGGATGGAATCGCCGACAGCGGCGGTGCCTGCCTCGGAGGCCACGGTCAGCTCGCCCGCGGTGGTGTCGATGTTCACGAGGATGCCGGGGCCCTTCTCCTGCATGGACCACAGGCCGTGGTACATGTTGAACATGATCTTCCAGCAGTCGCCGAGCTGGTTCACGTCGGGGTCGATGACCTTCGTGATCTGGGGCCGGGCCACAGCGTCAACGGCGGGCCTGGCAGAGATGATCCAGTTGACCTTCGCGCCGAAGTTGCCGAAAGACACGCCGCCCACCTTCTCGCCTTCCACGCGCCCGTTGTTGGGCTTGACCACGGAATGCATATAGGAAGAGGGGGTGCCGATCAGGTACTGGTCGTTCAGGGCCTCGATCTTCAGGTTCGCGGACCGGATAGCGAAGTCACGGACAGACAGGTACCGATTGATCTGCGTGGACTGCTCCAGCAGGTTCTTCAGCTTGGTGCTGATCTGGATGTATAGCTGCTCGTCCTCGCCGATCTCGTCCTGGACGGCGGCGATGTCGTCCATGAGCAGGCCGAGGATGTTTGCGCTGGTGATACTGCCGGAGGCGTAGGCGTGGACCTGGCCATAGGACAGAGCGCCCTGCGCGGCGGTGGCGATACGGAGCCGGTCCACCTCGGGGATGACCCGGCTGTTCAGGAAGACCCGGATCGCGTTGCCGACGGTGAGCGCGAAGTTCGTCTCGTTCACGGCGTAGCGGGGGATCTTGAAGTCGCGGCCCCGGTACCACTGGAGCTTGTGGGTCTCGTAGTCGAGGACGAGGTCACCGGCGGGCGCTTCGCAGCCCTCCATGTCGCCCAGGCCGTCCATGGACAGGGTGGGGATCTTCACTTCTTTGCCGCCATCCCAGACGATGCCGGGGTTGGTGTTCTCCATCCACAGCGTGCGTGGCATGACGTAGAACTTCTCGTCCAGAATGCGGTTGAATACCGCAGCATAGTTGATAGTGTTCGCCATACTGTTTTCCTTTCTGTTTTTTTAGTGCCAGTTTTGTTTGAGCTGCTCGAACAGCTTGTCCTCCTCGCTCATGGGGTTCGAATTTCCGGGCCCCGTCTGCTTGGAGTATTGCGGCGTGTTCTTCGGCTGTTCCTTTGGCGGCTCGCTGGCGGGCAGGTAATACTCTTCGTATTTTTCCTTGATGTCGGCGAGCTGTTCCGGGATCGGCTTCGCTTTCTCGCTTCTGTCGAGCATCCCGAACACCTGCTCCCGAAACTTAGGCTTCACGGTGGCGAAGTCGTCCCCGCCAATCGTGCGGAGCATATCGCGCTCCTTGACGATCTCCAGGTATTCGGGTGTGGTCTTCGGGTCTACCGGCGCGGGGATCTTCACCCCGGCCTTCGCCGCCTCCACGGCGGCGGTCTTGGCTTCTTCTGCCGCGCTCTTCGAGATGAACCCGTCATCGAGCGCCCGCCCGTACAGGGCGAACACCTGTTCCGTCCGCTGTTCGGGCGTAAGGTCCGCGTTGTTCATGATCTTGTCGAGCGCCGGTCTTGTGAAAATGCCTGCCATACTTCTCCTTTTTGCGGTGCGGTAGAGAGATGCACCGATGCACGTTTAGCGCCTATGCTCGGCGGAATATGAAAAGAGCGCCCTTTCGGACGCTCTGATCAGCGGTTGGTTTTTATGCTGCTTTCTTGTATTCGATCTTCGCCGTCAGCGGCCCCACGTTCGCCACGCTGTCCACGATGTTCGTGCCTTCTGCGGTGGTCAAAGGCTGAGGCGCGACGCTCTCCGTGGTAGGCGTACTACGCACGAACATGACCATAACCGGCGTTCCTGCGGCGTACTGCTCCGCGAGCCACGTTTTGAACTGTGCCGTCGTCTTGTCCGTGCGGAAGTAGAAGTGACCGCTCGCGTTAAAGAAGCACGTGTTTTCGGGCTGTGTCCCGCTTGCCGTGCCTTGCGCAAAGTGCGTACATAGGACGCCGCCGTTCCTGTTCGCCTTCCACTTCGTCGAGGCAGAACTGATGTAGACAGCCGCGCCATACGCAGATGATGCGCCGTAGCCGTCCTCTGTGCCGTCCAGTATGGCGAAGTCAATCTTGCTGTCAACAAGGCCGCTGATAATCTCCTGCGTGTCCTTCGTGTCGCCGACGGAGTACAGGTTCTCGGCGGAGGCGGTCTGCGGCTCTATATAGGGCTGGTAGTCGGTTGCGGTGGCTCCTTCTTCAAACATAACCTCGGTATCGTCTATACCGTAGGAAATCCGGACATAGGATATACCGTTGGGTATCGTTGCCGTCAGCGAGAACGGCAAACCAATCCCTTGTCCCGGGCTCCCCCATTTAATCTGTTGAACCCAATTCCCTGCGGAGTCATATCCATGCCAGCGGTTGTTTCCTCCGTTTGGCCTATTTGATACGAGCGACCATGTGTACGTTGCTCCAGCGGTTACAGGGATTAGGTCAGAATACTGTGCATCATCTCCGTTGCTAATACTGCCGCTTGCGGTAATGTATTTCCCGGTGATGTTCGTGGCGGTGTTCAGCAGGTTCTTGCCACCCACCGTCAGCACTTCGGGAGTGCCAACCGTCCGAAGCACGTAATGGCTACCATCATAGCCAAGGCTCACCGCGCCTTCAAATCCCGTGTACGGCTCGTAGAAGGTGTTGGTGTATGTGTCGTAGTAACCAAGAACGCCGTCGCTCAGGCGCTCGCACGGGATGAGCTTCAGTCTTCCATCGACTTCAAAGTTGCCGTACAGGTTGCCCTTCAGTTTCGCAGAGGTTCCAGTGAGGGTGGTCGCGCCGATGAGCAGGTCGTTGGCAGACTCGAACGTCGCCTCCGTCCAAGTGCTGTCCTGCGGCATACCAGTCGTGCCAGTAGGGGTGAACACAACGTCAAAACGCTGGTCAAGGTTAGCCGCGCTCCAATATGACAGATATGTCCCGTTGCCGTACCTCAAGTATTTTGAGCCACTGGTTGTGCTCACATAGAGGTCATAGTTGTCCAGGGCGTCCGTCCCCTGGTAGCACCCGAAGACGTTACATGCCGCCGAAACACTGAAGGAGGTGCGAACGGTGTCTGAGCCGCGAAGGTGGAAGTCGGCTATCTGCCACATCGCGTTGTTATTGCACTGGAAGCCCAGCACACGTTTGTAGCCGCTCGGCAGTTCATCGTCCACCATTCGAAGCTCGCCGTTGTTGCATTTGATAGGCACAAACGACCCGGCAGGCGTGGACGCCTGTGTGCAGAGGCCGTACCTCGTCAAGGATACGATGGCGTGGTTGATGGCGTTGGCAAGGGTCAGCGGGAGGGTGCCGGTCACGGTCTCGACGACGGCCGCCGCGCCCTGAAGTATCTTCAGCCAAAGGAGCTTCTTTAGAGTGCTCCAATGCTTAGGGAACCCATAGCTAAACATGGGCAGCCCTCCTTACGCGGCAAAGTCGTACAGTACGTCCCACGCTCCGGCTGCTGTGAACTTATACACCTTTCCGGTGTCCTCAAAGTACAGAGACATACAGGCGATATCGCCGCCGTTGTAGGTCAACGGCTTCACCGCCGCCGGGTTGCCGTCGGCAGCAGGGCCAGCCAACTCCAGGTAGTACACGGGCGTCCCGTCGTCCTTGTATCTGAGTAGTTCGCACTTCAGAATTTCGATGTTTTTATCCATGCTTTTTCTCCTTTATCTGAACCCTATGACCTTCTCGTCCTTCGGGTCGCGTTTCTTGGTCGTCTGTTTCTTCGGCTTCTCCGGCTTTGCCTTCGGAGTGGTCAGAAATTCCAGCGGCAGCTCCGCGCCGCAGTCCATACAAAAAAGACGGTGCCCGACCGTCCGCAGGTGATCATGTTTGCACATAATAGGATCATTTCTATGTCCGAATATACCCGCCGTTGAACCGTTCCACGCTCCCGGCCTCCGTTGGCCACGTTGCACGCACCGGCGCGGTCTCGCGGTACCGGCGGCGGGTCCTGCCGGTCTTCGCGCAGAACTCGTTTATGCTGTCGCTCGCTTCGCGTATGCGTTTTCGCTGGGCTTTCAACGCTTCCTCGCTTGCACCCTGGGCCTTCATGACCTCCAAATCACGCTTCTCCTCCCGGAGCCTGCGCTCCAGGTAGCGCTGCTGCTGGCTCTGCTCGTATGCTTTCTCGTTCTCCTCCGCGTCCTGCTTCGGCTGCCGGATCCGGGAGAAGCCTGGCACGAACGGGATGGGATAGTGCCCGCAGTTGATCCCGAACAGGCCCGCAGGCTCGCCGTAGGTCGTCTCCGATTGGGCGTAGACGTGGACCGTGTTGCCTTCGTCGTCTTCCACGTCCCGCACCGTGTCCGTCCGGCTGATCACCTTCGCCTGCCATGGGAAGCACAGCTCCCGCGCCCCGTTATGCCAGGAAACCTGGTACAGGTCGTCGCCGTATGCCTCGCAGCGCTCCCAGACAGCCGCCCGGGCCGTGTTCGCCATCGTCGTGCGTACGTCCATGGCGACGTACGCCTCCGGGCTCCACTTGTGACCGCCATGGTCCACGAAGCCGGTGATCCCGTTCTTGACCATGTCCTGCACGCCGCGCCGAATCGCGTCGTTCCATGACGACACGCCGGTCACGACCTCGCCGGTCGCCTTGTTCAGGATCCCCTGCGCGTTGTTCATTCTGGTCACGATGTCAGAGACGGTCGCCTGGTACGCCCAGCCGGTCGATTCAAGCATGACCGTGTTGACCATGTTCAGCTTGTCCGCAGACTGTTTATAATACGCGCTGAACGCCTGCATTTGCCCCGGTTCAAGGACCGGCGGGGTATTTATACCCCCGGGAAGGAAACCCTTTTCTGCGGCCTTTCTGAGCGCCGGTTCAGCGTCGCTCAGGCCGTTCAATATGGATTCCTCCAGCAGGGCGCGAAGCACGCCGTCGGCGTCGCCGAGCATATCAAGGATGATCTTCTCGGTCTCTTTGTTGACCTGGCCCATCTCGGCCAGCTTCTTCGCCTGGTATATCCATGTCCCGGACGGGACCTCCCCGGCGTTGATGTACCGAAAGTGCCGCGCCATGTTTATGAGGATCCGGTTCACCACGGCCTCATAGACCTCGGCCATGCGCCAGCTCATTTCCTCAATTTCGCGTGGGTTCACTTTATTTCTCCTTCAGCACTATCATCGCCACCACGGCCATGCCGCAGAAAAAGCCGACCAGGTAGGCCAGTAACGCAAGCGGCCACGGTATCATTCCGTCCCTCCAAATATCTTGTCCACGGTGACCGCGTTGGTCTTCGTTTCCTCCGCGATCTGTTTCAGCTCCTTCATGGCGTTCTCCTCGGTGTAGCCCAGCGTGTCCATGAGGAACTTTTTCTTGCTCATGAGTTGTGCACCGACGAGCGCTATACCCTGGTTGATCTCGGCGTTCTTGTCCTGGATGATCGAATCGTCGAACTGCACGGACACGTTATACCCACCCGCCAAAAGATCCTTCACGGGCCGCCCGTCATAGGTCAGCTCGTAATGGACCGCCAGCTCGAAGATCGCGTGGACCATGCTTTCCAGCGCGTCCTTGATGTTGTTCTCATGCGCCTTGACGGTGCCGAAGGTCTTGCTGTTCTCGCTGATGACCTCGGTGGCCGTCTTCAGGCCGCGCTGCGCATCGAAGGAAAGGGTCCCCGGGTCGAAGCCTATCTGGGCGCACAGGATGGACAGGTCGCCGTTGATGCCGTCGATGTGCGGCTGGATCCGCAGGTCCACGCTGTTGTCGATGACCTTCAGCTCCTCCGGGTTGTCCGTAGCCAGCGCTTCCCATACCTCGTCGTCGGCGTCGAAGTACCGCGTGGGCGGGCCGCCGTTGACACCGGCGCTCATCTTCATGACGCGGGCCGGGGCGATGATCCGCTTCTTTCCCAGCACGAACTCGCGCTGCAGGCTGTCGAACATGATGTCCAGCCCGTGCAGCGTGCTCATGGCGGGCGCGAAGATGCTCATGCCCAGGGGGGAATTGTCGTCGGCGTAGTTCGCACCGAACGGGCGCACGTACTGGAAAAACGCATTGTGCACGTCCCGGATCTCCGTTGCGGGGGAAAGAAGCGGGTAGATCTTGTCCAGCGGGTACATCCACCCGAGAATGTTCTGCTGCTCGTCGTCCTTGATCTCTTTCCGGTACAGCTGGTTCGTGACCGTGTACGTGTCGCCGTCCAGCTTGTGCCATTCGACGACGGTGTAGTACCACCCGTCCCGCGCCTCGCGGGATATGAAGATGCCCTCGGTGATCTTCGCCGCGTCCCATGCGACGGGCACGAACTGGGAGGCCATCGTGTACCCGATCCGTATCTTCCCGGGCCCGGCGTCGTTCCCGTCCTTGTCCTTCGGGACCTCGACCCATTCCCTGAGCGCACCGCCGCCGAGTGCGAACGCCTTTTCCAGCAGATCACCGAACGCGGATCCGAAGCGGTTTTCTTTCAGGACCTCCTGCAAAAAGCAGTTGAGCGGGTCCGGCTCCTTTGCTTTCGGGTCCCGGTCTTTCATGCTTGCGGTGATGTCGCAGCGCTCGTTCCACACGTACCGCGCCATCTGCGCACAGGCCATTTTCCCGGCGTTCATCGTCGCCAGCGTCCGGGTCTTGCCCTTCGGGTTGTTGATCGTGTGCAACGGAACGACGTGCCAGGCTTTGTAAAAGCCTTTGTACACGTCCAGCCAGGTGTACACGAACAGCGTGTAAAACTGCCGGAACGCGGGCACGCCTTCCAGCTCAAAAACGTCTGTTACGAAAAGTCCCGTCTTTTCTTCCATCCTGTTCCTCGCGTTCCTGAAAAAATCTCTGATTCCCATATTTAACTCCACAGCCCGTAGGTCTTCGCAAAATGCGTATACGCGTACCGGGCCTCGTCCATGCTGTGGTTGTATGCATCCACCGGCGTCCCGTTCCCGTCCACGCAGTACAGGCCCGCCTCCTTCACGAAAGGCTCTGTGCCGTACCGTTCGTCCTCGACCAGGATGAACCGCCCGTCGTTGATGCCGGATTGCAGCATCTCCACGCCGACCTTCAGCCCCTTGCTCACGCCCTTCACGTCGTGCGCGTTGTTGTCCGCTCCGGCGGTCAGGATGCCGTACTTCTCGATCTCCAGCCGTAAAGCCTTGCACGCCGGGTCGATGTACACGGCGTTCTCGCGGATCATGTACTTTTTCCGCATATACGGCAGGAACTCGCCGCATATAGCCTTTGCCTGGTCGCTCATGGCCATCTTGCCGCCGTCATAATACCAATTCCCGACACGGTACAGCCGGTAGTCCTTCGGGCCCGGTGCGTACCTGTCGCCCATGAACCCGGCAATATAAAACCCGATTGAAGTCGCGTCCGTGGTCCCGCCGTCACCGGCGACGAACGCCTCACAGACCGTCAGCCGGTCCGGGAGCTTCGCCACGATGTGTCGCTCCGTGGAGAACATCCAGTATATGACGCCCTCCGGGATCACCCGCTCGCCCAGCCAGTCGCGCTTATACAAAAACGGCGACTTCTTGCACGCGGTCTCGATCTCGCGCAGCCGCTCCGGGGTGAGTATCGGGTTGTCCGCGCAGGTCCAATGAACGAACCGGCAGTCCTGCACGCCCAGCACGTTCTTTATCACCGGATCAGCCGGGGAGGGAGGGTTGAGGTCCGCTATGTGCCACCGGTCCTTCGCCGCGTATGTACGCCGGAAGCACTCCTGGATCATGCTGTCATGTAACAGGTTGATCTCGCAGAAGTACACCGACCCCAGGCTCATGCCCGTGATCGCCTTGTGGCTGTCAGCCTTGCCGCCGCCCTTCCAGTAAACCTTCTTTTTGCCGCCCGGCAGACGTATCAGCAGGTGCGCTCCGGAATCGTCGTGGGATGTCCGGCAATGCCCCTTGAAGATGTGCAGCAGGCCCATGCCGTCGCCGTCCATGATAAGCCGGTACGCCTGCTCCGCGCTGTACGCGACGACCAGGTGGATGTTGTCGCGGCTCCTCAGCAGATGCCGCGCAAAGCGCATCGTCCCGGCGGTCGTCTTCCCGCTTCGGGGCGTGCCTTCGAGCCAGTCCAGTGTCCGGTCGAACGGGGCCAGGATCAGGTCCGCCTGCTTCGTGCCCCAGGTTATCATGTGCGCCCCCGTTCCAGGTCAATGAGCGATTGCAGCAGCTCGTTCGTTTGCTGTTCGCCGCCCTGGTCGCCCACGAGGTCCTTATATGCCGCCGTGAGGTCACGGAGCCGGACTGTCTTGGAGTTCCTGCCGATGGTCTCCTTGCTCTCCGTCGCGTCCTCCGGCAGGCTCTCGGCAATCCGCGCCAGTTTCCGGAGTAACGTCGCCCGAATACCGGCCACAATGTCCGCGCTGTTCGCTTCGGTCACAGCTATTCGGTCAGCAATGATTTTCGTTCTTTTTTCGGTCACTCTCTGCTTGACCGTATTTCTGCTCTTGCCCCACCCCTCACGCTTCACATGATTGTCGAGCGAGGTGTAGGAGCAGCCGTACTTCTCGCAGATGGCCTTCCGCTTCATGCCCGCCTCATAGTCTGCGCGGGCTGCTCTCCATTCCGCGTTTTCCATGATGGGCTCCTTTCGCGTAAAGTGAACAAAAGGGCCGGGAAGGGGAACCGGCCCCGCCTCCCAAAAGACCGGCGGCAGGGGAACCGTCAAACCCTGCCGCCCAAAGGAGGAACTATGAACATGGACCCGTCTTGCATTGATCCACGGTATTATTATAACACGGTTTTTTCGCATTCAGTGCTACATTAAAGCGATTTTTAGCTGTTCAGCCTTCCTCCTGCGCTCCATTTTTACGTCCTCCATGTCCTGCACCTGCATCATCGTTACAAGGTCCTGCTGCATTTTTGTCAGCATCTTTTCCTTCGCGGCCTTATAGAATCCTTTGTCGACCTCGAAGCCGTAGGCAGGACGACCAAGCTCATACGCCGCCCGGAGAGTTGAGCCGCTACCGGCCACCGGGTCGATCACCACGTCCCCGACATCGGTGAATATCTCGATCATCCGTTTTAGCACTCCAATCGGCTTTTGCGTCGGGTGACAGTTCGGTATCTCGGGGCCGTCCTTCTTCCACTCCATCCAGTTGAAGACCATTTTACCGCCCCCGTTAAATTTCGGGAGTTTGTCGCGGTAGAAGACAAGGGCATATTCTGTCGCTCCCACAATCTTCATGTTCGCCTTCAGCACCTGGGCCGAAAAGTTCTTGATGAACACAAGCGGGTAATAGTGCTGGAATCCGTACCGTTGCGCATAGTCCACAAGCATGGGTATTTGCTGAAACGCACAAAACACGATGAACGCCGGAGCCTTGCCTGGTTGCTTCGGCTCCTTTATCAGCATTTTCGAGCAGAAATGCATGAACTCCGGGATTTTGAAAATTTCCTCAGTTCGGAAGAATGTCTTCCCTGCAAGCGCGGATTCCCCGTTTTTGTTGCTGCCGTCCACATACCATTGAGGATTCGAGCCGTAGGCGTTTGTCCCAAGCTGATATGGCATATCGGCTATAACAAGCTGCGCCTTCGGTATGCCGTATACTTTGTAATTCTGGAAATTATCGTTGTACAGTTGCGGCCCGTTCACGATGAATCAGTCCCCTTTCCGTGGCCTCAAATGCCACCTCGTTCAATGCGTCAATCCGGCGCAAGTGGTATTCCCTCATGCTGATATGATAGCTCCGGCAGTACGAATCCGCGAAGGCCCGCGCACGGCTGCGCCGGTAGCCTTTCATGTACTTCATGCCGTAGTGACCTATCAGCAGCTTCTTTAGGTCCGGCTGCTCCTCGTGCAGCCACTCCATGGCCGCGGTCACGCACTCGACCCAGGCCCGCTTCTCGGCTACGGTCTCCAGCACCGCCGCGCCCCTGGCTGTCTTGTCGCTTATCGAGGACGACTGCACCGGGTCCCCGGACCCTTGCGAGAACGCTATGTTCGCCGCCTCGTCCTCCGCGTCCTTTACCTCAGCTTGCAGCCGTTTCCAGCGCTTCAGCACCGCCTCGACCATGAGCTCCCGGTCCCGCTTCGTCATGGCTCCGCCTCTTTCAAGTGGATTTCCCGGTATATGCCGCACTCGTCCTCTTTCGTTTGAATGTCCACCTCCATGCCTGGGTGGTTCCGCAGGTAATGGTTCAGGATCACCGTGCAGGCCACCGCCGTTTCGTCCGACACGCCAAGGGTCAATTCAATCTCAATACTTGCCATACTACACCCCCAGCGCCTCTTTGATCTTCATGAGCTTTTCCCTCATGTCGTCGTTCTCCGCCTTCATCCGGTCCCACTCGGTCGTCGGCGGGTAGCCCTCGAACACCACGAAAGCAGTGTCTTCCGGCAGGTCGTCAAATTCCGCCCGGAGCCCGCCGATCATGGGCGGGATCACGACCACATTCCCGCAAACGGTCATGTATAGCCTTTTCCTGAGCTGGATGTACTTTCTGTCCACCACGACGCAGTTCGCCCGGATGTTCTCTTTCAAAAGACGTTGTTGCGCTTCCACAATCCCATCAATTATCGAATCTTTGCTCATTTTTCGCTCCTCTCGTATACCAGTCTATGGTCTGTTTCGCCTGCTCGAAGCCGTAACACACGGCGGCGCAGTAGCCCTCCTCCAGCAGCGCCCGCTGCCATTCCCTTTGCTCCGGTGACAGCCTGCCGCCCTTCGCTTTGAGCTCGATATACAGGCCGTGGTACTTTCCCCGCGCCACCGGCAGGCAGATGTCCGGCACGCCGGGCTTCACGCCCTGGCGTTTCAAGCTCATGGCGTACTGGATGCTCCGCAGCCCCTCGTTCGGGATATGATGCAGCAGGCGCAGATCCGGCCTATATGCCGCCCAGTCGAACAGGGCTATCTGCTCATCTCGTTCCGACATTCTTTCCTCCTATCGCGTTCAGCCTGGCTTCGTACCATGTCCATGGCATGGGCTCGAAGATCTCTATGCCCGGGTAGTGCGTGATCAGGCTGCGCTGCTTCTTCCCGGTGTAGACGATCGACCGCATCCGGCCCTCGTATGGGATGTAGTCCTCCAGGATCCCGCACTGGAACATGGCCATGCCCGTGGTGCTCACGTCGATCAGGACCTTCTTCCCGATGTATCCGCGCCGCATGATGTGGCAGATCACCGCGCCTGGCTCTTTGACGTACTCGCCGACCTCCGGCTCCGTCTTTGGCTGCTCGCATACGTCGAACAGGTTCAGCTGCAGGATCATAGCCCCCACGTCCTCCGGATCAGGAAGTTGAGCACCCGCAGCCAGCCCCGGATCAGCGCCACGATCACTTCCCTTTCGGTCCGCCGTCCTTCCGTGAAGTCCAGCTCTAAGGTTTCAAACTGGCCACGGTCGCTTATCAGATCATCACGGGTTGTATACTTCATACGTTTTTTCCTCATGACGCACGATCCAGAGCACGGCGCAGAGATCGATGTCAAAATAACAAATGGCCTTGATCAGGAGCTCCGCGGGCATTGACACCCGAAGGTTGAGATACCTTCCCAGCGTCACCTGGTGCGTCCCGAGCGCCTCCGCCGTCATGCGGATGTTCATTCCGTTCTCGAACATCCGGCGCCGTATGGCTCTGATCACCTTCCTGTACGGCTCGCTCATTCCTTGATTTCCTCCCCTGTTTCAATCGCATATCCTTGTTTCGTGCAATTCGGACACTCCAAATCCCGCAGTTTCGAGTCTTCGGGCCTTACGGCTATCCAACGATGTCCACACTTCACGCAGATGACCTCAGATACCTTGTGCGGGATGTTCTCGGTGATATCAACGATGTCGCCCATCCCTGCACCTCCTCAGCCCTTATCGCTCCACCCACACGCATATCCAATGAAAAAAAACAACGCTAAAATTAAAACCACAAGTATCATTCCTGCACCCTCGCTTTCCCTTTGTCACAGAACCCGTCCGGCGCCACGAGCTGGTAAGGCCATCCGCGCCCGGTGCACAAGATCTGATAATCGTCCTCCCGGCATGTGTTCTTGCACTCTCCGCAACGGACGATTTCAATGCTCTTGAAATCGTCAACGATAGCCGCCATCGAAAGCCGGCCATATTCAAGAGCCAGCTGGTAGGCATCGTCTTTCTTGATATATGAGCTCATTTTTCCTCCTAATAGCTGATCGTGTCAGGGTCAGCGCCAAAAATATCCAATCGGTTCGCGGCGGCGATCATCGTTCCACACCATCTGGTTACCTTGTCAAGCACCTCGCCTCTTGTCCTTGTTTCGATAAAAACCTCGTCATATGTCCGCACCTCAACATAGGCGATTCCGTCCCGGATGTTGACGGTGAAAGAATGGAGATCAGGCGTACCGATGTGCCTTTTACAATACTGCAACTGTTTGAATATTCTATCGCTATTTGTCATGTTTCCTCCTAAACTTGTCCGCATCCGGGCAGCTCAGCGCGTGCGGGATGTGCGGGTCGCTGTCGTAGTCCATGGCCACGTACAGGCCCGCCTGGTCCTGCTCCCAAAGGAGCTTGCGCCCACAGTGCGGGCAGCGCCGGGTCAGTCCGTAACCCTTGCGAAGGCCAGCCTTGTCAGCGGCCCGTCTTGATTCTCTCGACAGATGAAACATAGCTTTATACCTCCAGCGTATAATCGAATCCGTTTTCTTCCAGGAACGCCGTCAGCGCCTCCAGGTGCGTCTGCGTGGCGTTTTTCACCGTGAACGTGAAGTCCATTCCGTCTTCTTCCAACGGCTCGTCCTTGATGTAGATCTGATCCGCTGGAAGCTCGACGGCGGCGATGTCCACGGTTGGCTGCTCCGGTTCTGTTTTCGCAATATAGTCGGCGGCTGCTTTCATGATCCGTTCAGCTTCCTCCGCCTGCTTCCGGCGTTCCATGGCTGCGTCCATGTCCTCCAGGCGCTTCTTCGCCGCCAGCGCGTCGGCCAGGCTCAACTTATCCAGGAACGCGGACAGGATCGCGTTCTCGTGGGGGGAGCCCAGGCCCTTGATCTGCTCGATGCCGGTCTGGGCGTTGATGACCGCCGTCTGGATGTCGCCGCGGACGGTCTTGTCGGTGGTGGTCTTGTTCAGCCATTCCGCCCGGTACAGCTTGTCGAACGGGATGATGTCAGCCATGTCGCCGATCTCCTCCGCATAGATGCCCTTGATCTCCTCCAGCCGGGCGGCCTTGCGCTCCTCGTCGTATGCCTTGACCTGGCTGTCGATCTTCGCCGCCGCGTCAGTGAAGATCCCGGCGACCTCTTTGAGCTGCTTCGTCACCGTGGCGATCTTCGCCGCGTGCTCGCGCTCAATCTTGATCCGCATATCGGACGCGGATTTCGCCAGCTTCCGCAGCATGGCCATGTCCGTCTTCGCGTCCCTGATCGCGTCCGGGCTGACAAGCTGGCTCCCATACACCGCCGCCATATCCTGGGCGGCTGCCTTCAACGGTTCATAGTTCGCAATGCCCTGCTCCGGGTTCTCGATGATGATCTCGATGTTGTTCATGTTCTCCTCCTCAGATTTTCGCGGATGTTACGCCCGGGCACCCTTCGGCAGCCGCCCGGAGCAGTTCGTACTTTCGCCGGAGCTCGTCACGCTCCCGCGTCACCTTTTTGAGCTCTATCCTGGTGTCCATCCAGTGGATGAAGTTGTCCAGGGCTTTCTCGTGGCATTCCTGCCGGGTCCGTTCGATCGCCCGCGCCTCCGCCTTTGTGACGGCTTTGGTGATCCGCCGCTTCATGCGCCGTTCGCGCCGGATCGTGGTCACCCAGGCGACGAAGGACAGAAGGACGAAAACCAGGACGCAGATCGCTATGACCTTGTCGTTCGCCTGTATGGCCTCGTCGATGGTTATCATGTTGCTCATAGCTCCTCCAAATTCAGCTTTATTTCGTCGATTTTCGCGTAGCTCGCTTGGCCCTTGCGCTCGCATTCGGGATGCCACTTGTCGTAGCAGTCCTGCTGCCGTGCGCTCATACGCCTCGGCTCGTCCCGCTCCCATGTCCTGACGGCGGCCCGCCAGTCCTTCATGGGGTTTTTGCCGACCTTCCATCCGTTCGCCGTGTAGTAGTCCACGAAGCGCACAGCGTCCACCTTGTTCTTGCGTTCAAGGCAATAGGCCTTTACTTCCTCCACCGTGGGCGGGCGGAAAGCCGGTGCGGCTTTCTTTGCACTCCCGATAGGGAGTGTTTCTTTATATTCTTTGTCTTTGTCTTTTTGGCTGGTTTGGCTCGGTTTGGCTTCGTTTGGCTTCGTTTGGCTCGGTTTGGCTTTCGTTGCGTTCATGCGCTGCTTCTCGCAAAATGCGGCCTCTCGGTCAATATGCGACTTCGCTGTCGGCCATAGAAACCGCTCGTTGCCGCTGAATCGTGGCTCTGCGCCCGTTTCTGCATATTCCAGCATAGCCGTGAACAGTCGCCCCTTTTCAGCGTCGCTCAGAGGTTCGATGGACTGGGCAAAGTCTGTAAAGACTTTCAGGTACTTCATAACGTTAGAATGGCAGGTCGTCGCTGGATATGTCGTCGAACTTCTCAGGATCCGCGGGGGTCATCTGCCGGGGCTTCTCCTCGTCCTTCGGGGAAAGGAACTCGACCTCGTCCGCGCCCACGTCAAGGCTCATGCGGGTGGTGCCGTCCTTCGCGGTGTACGTCCGGGTTTGCAGCTCGCCGATGACGGCGGCCTTCTTACCCTTCGCCAAGTACTTGTTGCAGGTTTCCGCCAGCCCGCGCCAGGCGACCACGTTGAAGAAGTCGGTCACCTTCTGGCCGTCCGCGCCGGGGAACCGGCGGTTCACGGCCAGGGTGAAGTTGCAGACGCTTGTCCCGTTCGGGGTGGCCCGAAGGACCGGGTCTGCGGTCAAATTTCCGATAATGACTATGCGTTGCATTGGATGTTCCTCCTCAGTTTTGAATGTGTTCGCGGAGCATGGTCCGCATGACTTCCTGCCCTGTCTTCCCGGTCGCTGCCAGGTACTTGTAGAAGGCGTCGGCCTCCTCCTCGGTGACCCGGAAGTTGAGCTTGACGGGTGTGCTCCGGCCTTCACGGTCGCGCCGGAAGACGATGCCCTCCTTCTCGGCAGCCCTCCGAAAGGCTGTGGACCACTGCACGCCTGCGGTCTTTCGCGCCACCGCCGAGACCACCGGCTGTGTCAGCCCTGGGTACAGCGGCTTCATGCGCTCGACGATTGTTCTCTGTCTCATTGGATCCTCCTTCAGTATTTGTGGTAGGTGACGGCCTCCTCGGTCCAGTCAGGGTAGATGGTCGTGATGTACTCCTCCAGCTGCGCCCGGATGGCGTGTCGCTCGTCTGTTTGGTCGTATCGGTAGTGGCAGCGGGGGCAGAGGGTGACGATGTTCTCCGGGATCCCCAGCCCGCCGTGGGACCGGGCGACGATGTGCGCGTCCGGCTGCCCGTCGTTCCGGTGGCAGAGGACGCATTGCCCGCCGTCACGCTCCAGGACTTCCTTCTTCACTCTCGGCGGGATGCTTGTGCGCTTTGTCTGCCTGTGCATACATGGCCTCCAATTCCGCGGGCGGGAGGGTTTCTATGCCCAGCTCCGCGCAGTCTTCCACGGTCCCCGAGATCAGCCGCGAAAATTCGGAACCGTCCAGGGTGTGGGTCTGCTTGTACAGTAGGTAGGTGTCCGTGTACTCGTCGCCCTCGATCCAGCGTGCGTATCGGTAGTAGTCCTGCACGTTCACGGTCTTCGGGATGGTGATCGTGACCGGCACTCCGTCCTTTTCCGCGACGGTCCCGTATTTCAGGACCAGGTGGACCTTCATCTCGTCATCGTCCACGCCCAGCGCTGCCGCCAGACTGTTGCATAGCTTGTGAAAGTAGGCATTGGCGAGGATGCTCCGGGCCTTGCGGTAGATCTTCGCGGTCAGCTCGTAGGTCTTCCCGTTCGCCGCGTCCGCCAGGCGTTTGGCCTCCTCCACGCTGTCCTCGGTGAGGCTGGCTATAAGCTGCCAGTCGCCCCGGTAGGTCCTCTGGAGGTCGAAGGCCGTGGCCTTCATGCCGCGCCCGCCTTCTTGTTGACGGCGACGATCCACAGCTTGAGCTTCGTGACTTCATCGTCCGTCAGCTGGTCCCAGGTGCGCCCGTTGTACCCGTTTGCATTGATAACGGCCTGCTTGCCGCATTTCTCGGCCAGGAAGATTATGGTCTTGATGTTGATCTCCCGGTCGCTTTTCTGCTCCGGAGCCGATGCCGGAGCTGATGCCGGGGCGGGTGCCTGTGCCGGTACCGCGCCCATGAGCTGTTCGGTGTATTTGTCGCTGCTGATCTGGTCGGTGTCTTCGCCGGACGGGATCAAGAACGAGTTCAGGATCGCGTACTTCTTCGCGTAGGTCATAGCCTTGCCGATTCCCTTGTCCTGGGTGTCCACGCCGGTCCCGGCGGAAACGACCTCCACGTAGTCCTTCGGGTCCTCCACGTTGATGATCCGATACGTGACGGAAACGTCGGTGATCCGGTTGGTCTTCGTGCTCCCGTCGTAGGCTTTGACCTGCTCGTCGGTGCGCTGCTGCTCCATCTTCACGGGCAGGATCACCAGCCCTGCGGAAACGAGCGCGGGGCGGACAGCCCCCAGGACCTTCTCGTCTGTCAGGGCCTTGTAACCCTTTCCTTTGCCGGTCTCCACGAACCCGTCCTTGTTCAGGTAGTTCACGGAGCCCATAACTTGCTGGATTTTTTCGTATACGGTTGCCATAGTTCCTCCTTTTTCTTTCAGCCCATGCCCTGGGCTATTTTGATCTGTACATCCTCTGGCATATCGGAAATCCTCAGATGAAGGGCCGATAATACCGCGCTACGTTGCCGGTGTTCCCATTCCACTGGCGGCTTCGCCATCATGGCCCGGAAGGTCCCGGCGCTGATCCCGGACAGCGTGGACACGTCCTCGCGGGTAAACCCGAAGGCGCTCATGCGTTCCAGGATCGCGGCTTTGAGCCAGTCAATGGGCGGGTCGACTTTTCTTGACACGCTTCACCACCTCCTTCAGATCGTCGGAGCCGCAATACGGGCAGAAGCGCTCGGTCTCGCCGCCTATGTAGTGCTCCGTGATCGCCACGTCCTTGTCGAAGCGCTTCCCGCAGGATTGGCATTTCAAAATCATAGGCGGCCCCCTCAATAGTCCACGGCCTCTTGCCTGGTAATGAAAAAGTGGATGCCGGTGCTGCACTCGTTCCAGCGGTTTTCGTCGAAGTCGGGCACCTCAACTGTCTCGCCGACACGATAGACGAAACTGCTGTCGCGCTGGCTCGATACCTGTATATCCGGGTACGGCGTGCCGTCCAGATTTTCGATCCCGAGCACCACCGCCTTGGAGCACCGGCACTTCCTCCCGGTGGAGCTGCTCCGCTTTGCGTCGTCCGTGATTTGCAACTTGACGATCACGCCACCTTGCGCCTTTTTCCATCCGATAAATGCGCCAGTGTCAGGGCAAGAAAGAGGGGATATGGCCCCGTACAGGTTGGCCCCGTACAGGTTGGCCCCGGACAGGTCGGCCCCGTACAGGTTGGCCCCGGACAGGTCGGCCCCGGACAGGTTGGCCCCGTACAGGTTGGCCCCGTACAGGTTGGCCCCGGACAGGTTGGCCCCGGACAGGTTGGCCCCGGACAGGTTGGCCCCGTACAGGTTGGCCCCGTACAGGTTGGCCCGTTCGCCGCCGTCCTCATTGAACAGCCATTTCTTGTGCTTGCTCAGGATCTCCTGCAGTTCTTCTTTCGTGTAGACTTTTCTCATAGCTCCTCCTTATCTCCTGCGGCCATGCCGCTGTGTTACGCGGTCCGTGCGGTCATGCCCGCCAGGAACCCGCTCATGTACGCCTCGCTCGCCAGCGCGACGAGCTTGCTTTCCTTCTCGGAGAGCTGGGCCAGGATAGCCGCCGCTTTCTCCGCGTTGGTCCGCTGGGTATCGGTGACCTTGATTTCTTCCATCTGCGCACCTCCTTTCTGTACGCCACTCTGCATTTCCACGGGCTTGTGACCGTCCTCGGCTGCATTAGCGCCGCCCGGCGCGGGTGGTCAGATGTCAACCCGCGCCGCCGGATGGAAGGAGGACATGGTGAAGTCCTTGATCCTGGCGTCGGCGTACTCGGTTTCAGAAGCCTTACCGGCAGGGAAGCGGGCAAGCCGTTCGTCGTTCTTGAAGACGATGATCTCCACGTTGGGGGTGAGGTTCTTGGCGAAAAATTTGATGGTCATGGTTCGTTCCTCCTTATGTGTCCAACAGTTCTTCGATCACGTCCTTGAACGCTTCGACTTCGGCAGGGTCCATAACGCACCCTTCGCCCTTCCTCATGTTGAAGTGAACATCCAGGACTTCCCAAAGCCAAACGGGGCGGACATCGTATTTCCGCGCCATCCGGGCGACGATCTGAGCGGCGGTGTGCATTACCATGGTTCGTTCCTCCTGTTTATTGTCTACGCGATTATTATATAGCGCGACGTGCTATTTGTCAACATATTTTTATTGTCAGTGCGATATTTTTTGTTGACTTTTTGGGGGCGTGCTTTTATAATTGGAAACGTAAAGGAGGAATAGAGATGATCGGAGAACGAATCAAAGAAGTGAGGAAGGCCCTCGGCATAAATCAAACCGATTTCGCCGCACGGCTCGGCTCTGTTCAAAACACCATCACCGGATACGAGACGGGGCGGCGCGTTCCGTCAAACCAGGTCATAGCGTCCATCTGCCGGGAGTTCCGGGTGAATGAGGAATGGCTCCGCACGGGTGCCGGGAAAATGTTCGTCCCGTCGCCCGCGTCCATCGTGGACGAGCTGGCCGAGGAGTATCACCTGTGCCCGGAGGCCCAGGCCATGGTCGAAAAGTTCATCACGCTGGACCCGGCGGC
>JAEIGA010001929.1_pt1 | contig 33017 bp, 61 predicted proteins | sample 9270691 | NCBI WGS metagenome assembly JAEIGA01 (sample SAMN17057246, study PRJNA624740) | gut metagenome | biome: biome; isolation source: fecal sample | host: Bos grunniens | place: China: Xizang | collected 2019 | reverse complement strand
GGGCACCTCCCTCTACTCGGTTGGCTTGGGCTTCTTGGGCGCCTGCTTGCGCGGCGCCCTGCGGGGCTTTGCCTCGGGCTTGAAGCCGTGAGCCTTGAGGAACTCGACGGCCTCGCCCTCGGCGTCCACGGGCAGCCCCGTGACCGGGTTGATGAGCCTCATGCCTTACGAGGTGGCGTCGGTCAGGCGCACGAAGGCGGATGCGTTCTTCACGACGAATCCGACCTCGGCCTCGGCGCGCACGGCAAAGCAGTTACGCTGCCACAGGTTCACGAGCTCGGTGCCGGTGTTGATGGTGGCCTCCTCGGAGATGGAGAGCTGGATGCCGTCGACGATGCCGTAGCGGGCCTGCGTCCAGTCGCCAGCGACGCCCACGACGTTGGGGGTGCCGGCCTTGTAGACGCGGTCGCTCTCGACCACGCGGCCGCCGAGCAGGTAGCTCACGGCGCTCTCGGAGTTGGGGCTGCCGATGAAGATGGGACGGCCGTTGCCGTCGGTGGCGCCGAGCAGCAGGCCCTCGCCCTGCGGGGAGAACGCCCAGCCGTTGAGCGTGCCAGCGGCACCGACGGTGGTGAAGGCGTTGACCAGCTTGCCGTAGGTGCCGGTGCCGCCGATGCCGACGGCGGTGGCTGCGGTCAGCACGTCGAATCCGGTGCCGGGGGCGGTGCCGCCGAACACGGTGGAGTCGAACTTCTTGCCGATGGCGTACGGCAGGCGACGGGTCAGCTCGGCGTAGAGGGCCTCGAAGTCGCGGCGGAACTCGTTGGAAAAGATCTCGATGACGGCGATCTTGTACGGGGTCATCATCTTGGTGCCGAAGGTGGACTCGGAGACGGGCTTCTCGGCGCTCTCGGCCACGAAGTCGGCCACGGGGTCGCCGGTGACGACGGGGATGGCGATGCCGCTGCCGGGCAGGGTGACCTGCTGGGCGAGCTGCATGACTGCGGACTCCTGGATGGTGGCCGCCCAGACCTCCTGCGACTGCTCGGGGGTGAGCGTCAGGCCGGTGGTGCCGCGATTGATGTCGATGGGGTTGGTTGCGAGAGCCATGGTGGCTCCTCTCTGCTAGTGGTTGAAGAATCGCTCGGCCATCTCCGCGAACTGCCTCGCGGTGCTGACCTGAGCCTCGCCGCCGCGGATGACGCGGCTGGATGGGGCGGGAGGTGCGGCGGGCACGTCCTGCACGGCCTCCGCGTACTCCCTGGCGAACGCCTCCATGGCGTCGCGGTCGGTGCAGTACAGGAGCAGGGACTCGGGGACGTGCGACGCCTTGGATACCTCGGCGGCGTCCGCGCGGCGCTGCGCGTCGGCCTTGAGCCGTGCCAGCTCGGCCTCCGCCTCCTCGGCGCGCTTGGCCACCCTCTCGGCCTCGCTCATGCCCTCCTGCTCGTAGGCGTCCCACTTGTCGGCCTTCTCCTTGTTGGCCTTGCTGCGCTCCTCCCACTTGCGGGACTGCGCCTTGGCCTCCCTGTACTTGGCCTCCCAGTCGATGGCCTCGCCGTGCGGCTCCGCGCCCTCGACCTCGGTGGGTTCCTGTGCCTGCGTGACTTCCTCGGCCATGTCGGCCTCCCTTCGCCCGTGCGGGCTCTCGGTTCGCCCCGTGCGGAGCTTGAATGGGTATGAAAAAGGGCCCCGTGCGGAGCCCGTTTTTCCTGTTTTTGTTCGATTTCGACAAATAGCGCGCAATTTGGGCGGCCCAGATTGCGCGGTTCTACTTAAGGCCGTACTTCCAGCGCATGACCGCCAGCGCGCCGTTGGTGTCGGTGCGGTACCCCTCGCGCGTCTGCGCGTAGCGCTCCACGCGCTCCGACAGGTCGTGCGGGACGTTGCCCGTCGCCAGCGCGAGGTTGGCCTCGCGCCACATGTCGCGGTACACCGTCGAGTCGTAGCCCTCGATGACCACGTCGTGGATGCCGCCGATGGCGGGCACGATGACGCAGTCGCAGTGCGCGTGGGTGTGGCTGGCCGCCTCATCGGTCATGAACCAGTAGCCGAGGCCTGCGGTCATGAGGCACCATGCGCACGTCTCGGCGCCGACCGGGACGCGGGCGTAGCGCACCTCTCGGCTGTCGGCGCGGCCGCTGCGCCAGACGCCGACCTTGCTCGAGCGGTTGGCCTCGAACTCCACGCGGTCGGCCAGCAGGCGCGCCAGCAGCTCCTCGTCGTACTCGTCGTCGTCGATGCGGGCCTGCCTGTAGATGCCCCTCACGGCGACGAGCGTCGCCTGCGCGTCGTACGCCGAGAGCGCGCGGGCGTCGAAGTCGCGCCCCGTCTGGAGGATGCTCATCCCCCGGTAGAACTGCGCGGCGTACTCCGCGGACGCCTGCGAGGCCGCCCTGCACGCGCCGGCCACGATGTCCTCGACCAGCTCCCGGTCGCGGAGGTCGACGGCCGCCAGCGTCATGAGCAGGTCGTCGCGCGATATCCCGGCTATCTCGCGGACGCCCCCGGCGTAGCGCTCGAGCACGTCCATGCCGATGATCACGTCAGCCATTGGCGCCGCCCGTCAGCTGCGCGCCGCCGAAGATCTGTGCGAGCATCGCCTGCGCGTTGGCCTCGGTGACCTGCTGCTCGACCTCGCGCCGGCTGTCCTCCTGCAGGCCGACCATCTTCCAGAATGCGGCCGTGCCTGCGAAGCCCGGCACGACGCCCGCTATCTTGACGGCCGCGTCGGCCATGGACACGACCGACGGCATGGCAGGCGGCACGAAGTTGGGCGTAAAGTCGCGCATGTCCTCGGGAAGCCCCGCGAGGGGGACGTTCGCGTCCGCCGCGAGCGCCATGCACGCGAGCGTGCGAATGGTCTCGCGGCTGTTGTCGTTGAGGTCCTGGCACTCGATGATGAGCGGCTCCGAGGCGGCGTAGATGGCCTCGGCGCTGCTGGGGTTGTCGTGCACCACGCCCAGCTGGCTGATGGGGACGTTCGTCTCCCCGCTGAAGCGCGCGGCGAGGGAGCGCATGAAGTCGACGTACTGCTGCATCGACGCCTGCGACATCTGCATGAACTGCGGCATGACCCCGTCGCGGCCGTTGTAGCTCACGCCGAGGATGTTTCCGATGTAGGCCTCCCACTTGGTCTTGCCAGCCAGAGCGTCGGAGTCGGCGCCGAGCAGCACCTTCTGCGGGCTGACGGCGAACTGGAAGGAGATGTCGCCGCCCAGCGCGCAGCGCACGGCGCTGTCGGTGATGCTCATGACGGCGCGGGTGATGCGGCTCTGGCCGAAGGGCTTGCGCTGCGTCGGGCGGTAGGCGAACGCGTCCATGAGCGGGCGCCCCATCCGGTGCGGGCGCGCCTCCCACTGCCACGTGCCGTCTTCGTCCCACAGGTAGACGTTGGCCGCCTCGTCGTAGAGGGTGACGCCCCCCACCTTGCCATGCGAGAACTCGAGCGTCATGCCGTAGGCGAGGCGCCCCAGCGCCTCGTCCCAGCGGGCGGCGGCGTGCTCCGCGTCCCACATGTCGATGCGCGAGCCCTGCGGCGTCGTGCCGACCGTGGCGAAGGAGCAGCCGTAGACGCACTCGGCCTCCACCGTCTGGCGGTACTTGACGTGCAGCGACGAGCGTCGCGCGAGGGCGTCAAGCGACGCCTGCAGCCCGTCGGTCGCGGCGGTGAAGCCGTCGAAGCGGGAGCGCGTGGCCATGGCCATCACGGCCTTGTTCGGCCATCCGACCACGGTCTCGACGCCCAGAAGCTCCGGGGGCGTGGAGATGCCGAAGTCCTTCAGGCGGTTCTTGCCGTCGTAGTACGCGTAGCGCTCGCGGTTGCGCGCGAGGCGCGAGACCCACAACCCCCACAGGTCGTCCAGCTCGTCCGCCCAGCGCTCGGGCAGGTCGGCGGGGACGTCCAGCCGGAGCGGCTGCGCCGGCGCCGCGTGCCACGTGTCGGGCTGCGGGTTGTCGTTGACCCTGCGGCCTCCCCGGCCGTTCGGGTAGGTGTCGGGAGTCTGCTCAGTCACCAGACCACCGCCTTTCTCTCCGGGTTGCGCTTGGTCGTCATGGCGCCCCAGTACGCGAGGGCGCACGCCTCCACGAGGGTCGCGTCCGCCTCCTCGGTGGATGCGAACCCCCATCCCCCGCCCGAGCCGAGGCTCCTGCGCCTCGACCTCGTGGCGGATGCGTCGAGCGCCTCCTGCCCGTAGTGGGTGACCTGCCGCTCCTTGACCGCGTTGGCCAGCGAGCTGCAGGCCGCCGCCACGTCGGACGCGCGGGGGCGCATGACCTCGTTCTTCGGCACCCCCTCGGCGAGCAGGCGCTCGGTGAGGGTCTGCGCGTTGCTCTGGCCGTCGATGAGGATCAGGGCGGCCTTGTCCTGGATGCGCACCAGCGTGTCGACGAACCAGCCGATGCCGTGCCCGAGGCCGCGCGAGTCGACCACGTACACGAAGGGGACGCCGTCGGGCGGCCTGTGGCACGCGGCCAGCGTGCCCACCGAGCCGTCGGGGCTGAACTTCACCGCGTAGCAGACGAGCCCGTCGCGCCGCGGGTCCTCGATGCGGCAGGCGTCCCAGTCGCGCGCGAGGATGGGCGCGGAGGTCGCTATCGCCTCCGGCCACCACCCGAGGTGCTCGCGCGCGAAGGTATCGGGCGCCATCGTGCGCACGTCCTTCCAGAAGCCGCGCTCGAGCAGCTGGTAGCCCAGCGACGGGTTGAACTCGTACCATCGCGATATGTCGCGCACGTCGCCGACCTCGGGCGCCGCCCACTCGTGGATGCAGGCGCCCGCGTACGGGTCCTCGTGCATCGACGCGCGGATCATGGCGAACTTCTCGCCCTTGTGCGGCGATGAGGGGTCGGGGACGGTGCCCATGAAGATGGTCTGCGGGCTGCCGTGCGGTGCCGCGGAGTTGAGCGGCGAGAGCGCCGCGTCCTGCGCGTCCGTGTAGGTCTGCGCCTCGTCTATGACCACCACGTCGAACGTGCCGCCGCGCCCCATGTCGGAGTTCGAGCCACGCGTTCGGAACTCGATGTGACCGCCGTTCGTCAGGTCGAGCACCATCTGCCCGGCGCTCACGGTGTACCGGCGCACGAGGGCGTTCAGCTCGGGGAATCGCGCCCTCGGGTCGTTGCGGCACTGGCCGAACTTGGCGCGCAGGCGGTCGAAGGCCTTCTGCGCCGTCTGGAACTCCTGCGCGGTGTGCAGGATCCACTCGCCGCGGTGCACGAGTCCCCACGTCTCGCGCGGGTCGCAGACGCCCGTCTTCCCGTTCTGGCGCGGCACCGGCAGGACGCACATGCTGTTGAGCAGCCTGCCGTCGTCGTCCAGCGCCAGCCAGTCGTCCAGCAGCGTGCGCTGCCAGGGATGCGGGCTCATGCCGTAGGCGTCCGCCAGCTCCGATGCCAGCGGCCCCTCGGTGCGCGTGTAGCTCTCGCACCACGAGTACGTGGGCGTCTGGCTGCCGCGCACTACGCGGCCCCGTCAGCCCTGGCGAGGATGGACGCCAGGGGCGTCTCGGTCCCCGAGCGCTTAGCCTCGATCGTGCGCACCCTGTCCATTGCCTCGAACATGCCCGTGGCCAGCGGCTTGATGTCGCGCCCGCTGTCGGTCATGTCGAGCACGCGCGCGTACTTGCGCACGACGGCGCGCGCCATCGCCAGCTCGTCGCCGGCCGCCCACGCCTCCTCGATGGATTCGGGGCAGCTCGTGGGGAGTGCCTTGTTCTTCGGCATTTCGCCTCCAGTGCGTCGGTGGGACGGCCCCGGCGGTGGGGGACCGTCCCGGTGCCTATGCGAACAGGGCGGAAGGGGACAAGGGCCCTGCGCGTGGCCTTATTGCGGGTTCGGTTTCGGGAGTGTGAGCCCTGCGACCTCTGAGAGGGCTACGCCCCCGGGGGGAGGGGATCGGGGGTGGGGTCGAGGAGTGCTGCGAGGGCGGCCGCGGAGAGCCGCCAGGAACCCCGCCGCAAAGTCTCGATCCGGCCTCAAAGCTCCCAGGGCTGCGGGAGCGCCAGCGTCGTGGGTCCGGTCGCCCTGGTCCCGTCGCCGCGGCGCGCGTTGCAGATCCAGTGCGCCGGGCGGGTGTTGCCCATCGAGAGCGGAGACCCTCCCCTGCTGACCGGCACGACCTCGTCCACCACGAAGCTCATCGGGTGCGGTCGCGTGCGTCCGGTGCGCGGGTCGATCACCATGCCCAGGCTGTAGTCGATGGGCCTGCCGCAGAGAGCGCACGGCTCGCCGAGGGAGCGCCACCGCTGGCGCAGCCTGTCGCGCGCGGAGCCGTTGGAGCGGCGGGGGTTGGCCTTGGCCATGCATCCACTCCCCGATCCAAAAAGAAAAGGCCCCCCGGTCATCCCGAGGGGCCTGTCGATTCCAACCTACTCATACCACAGATTCGCCGGCCACATGCGGCCAGTGCCGTGCGGCGCCGTGCTCACTCCGCCATCCCGCGTCCCAGCTCCGTCCACATCTGGCCGTTGGCGTCCGCGAACTCGAGCGCCATGCCCACCGCGTGCTTGGTGTGGCTTGCGCTGTACCCCAGCAGGTCGGCCGTCTCCTCCCACGTCCGCAGCGCGAGGTAGTGGTGGTAGATGGCGTCGGCGGGCCAGCCCACGAGCGCGTACAGCCCGCCGCGGCTGTCGCGGCCGTAGAGCACCGCGCACGCCGCGTCGATGAGCCGGTAGTCCTCCTCCATGCGCCGCTCGAGCATCCCGCCGTGGTCGGCGAGCGCGGCGACGCGGGCGCCCATGCGGTCGGGGTCTGGCGTGCTCCTGACGCGCGGCTCGAAGCCGCCGCCGCCCAGCCCGTCCGCGCGGCACTCCATCGCGTCGAGCTGCCGCCTGCACCGCGCCGCGTCGCGGGCGGCCTCGCGTGCGCTCTCGAAGAACTCCCTCGCCGTCGCGTGCATGGGCATCACCTCCACGCCATCGTAGGTCACTCCCCCAGCTTGCGCCGGAACTCCACGGCCGCGCCGCCGTCGCTGAACGAGAACGAGCTCTTGGTGAAAAGGTTGCACGCGACGTGCACCTCGCCCTTGCGGTCGACCCACGCCCGCGCCATCGCGGCCTGCCCGCCGTGCTTGCCCATCACCAACGCCACGTCGTCGGCGGTGAGCGACAGCTCGTGCTCCGCCACGGCGCGCTCCTCGTCTGACAGCCGGCGCCCGTACCGGACTTCCCTCATGCATTCACTTCCACTCCCAGCTCGCGTGCTCGTGCAAGCGCTTGCATGAGTCGGTCGTAGCTAATTGGCGCGGGCGCATACGGATGCTGCACCGCACAGCTCTCGTCCATTCGGTCGTACATCCAGCGCACCAGCTCCCGCAGCCTTGCGTTTTCGTCCAGCTGATCGGCCACGTCCAGCAGCACGCTCGCCTGAATCGGCTGCGTGACCCACTCGATGCTGCCGTCACCCGCCATGCGCCGCAGGCTCCGTGCGAGGGTAGCTGGAGGTATGTCTGTACGGCTCATTTGTCCACCTCCCTTGCGCTCGGCAACTTCTCACCACACATAGGGCAATTTCTGATAGGCCAGCGCTCGATTATCTCCACGGGGTTGTAGAACACTTCGCTATCGTTTTCGTAGTGAAGGTAGAAGTCGGAACCTTCGGCGCGGATTGACAGTTTGCCGCCATTGTTGGTATGTCGCGGTGATTCTGGTATGTGCTCGAAGAACACGCTGGTGCGTATGGTCATTAGCGGCTTGCAATACTTGCAGCTCATGCGTCCACCTCCTCTGCCAGCCGCAGCTTGGCGGCGTACTCCTTGAGCACAGCCGTCTTGTCCTCGCCATCCTCCGCACACTCCCAGTCAGTGGCGAACTCCACCATCACGTCCTCGACGGTTGGCTCGTGGTGGTGCGCGAACGCAAACGTGTCAGCATAGCCGTTGCCGTCCCTGCTGATGAGCACCCATCCGCTGCGTCCGTATCGCAGCTCCAAGACCTCGATGGTCTTGCCGTAGCCGTCCATCACGTCCCCGACGTGGATTGGCACGCCGTCAGCGTCCACGGGGAACTTGACCCATGCGCTCTCGTCCAGCGCGATCGGCACAGACATGACGCCATTGCCGTAGGCTGCGGCGCAGGCGCTCTCGTGCTCCGCGTCGATGCGGTCGGCGATGGCGGTCAATTCCTCAGCCGTGCCAAGCAAGCACCCACGTCCATCAAATCGAATCGTCGTTCTGTCCATCCACTTCCTCAGCTCGTCAGTGATGCTCATGCGTCCACCTCCATCAGCTTGCGTACCTTGCGCACAGCCACGCCGAAGTGCGCGGCCACCTTCTCGGGCGGCGCACCCGCCATGAGCATGGCCCGCGCCTCGGAGCGTGCGGCCTTGCCCCAGCGCGGGGCGTAGGGGTCGATGCCACGGATGGCACCCTTGCCGCCGCTGCCGTTGTAGCCGCGATAGGTGCTATTGCCCATCGTCCCCCTCCTTGCGCTTGCCCCAGCAACAGAAGTCGTTGTCGAAGCAGCTGAAAATCCAATTCTCGGGGCAGTCTCCGCGAAGCGGGGATACGCACGGGTGGTCGCAGGCGTGGATGATTTCGTCGTAGTGCCTGCAATCCCTGCATCGGACAATTTCCTCGCCCGTGAGCCAGTGACCTTCGTGGCCGTCCGTGCCGTAGACGTACTCAGCCATCGTCCACCTCGATTCGCCGTCCGCAGTTTGGGCAGTAGTTAAGCCTGCAACCACTGACCCACGGGCTTTCGCCGTTGCGATACTCGGGGTTCCACAGCATGCGCGAGTCAATCCATGCGCCGCATTCCGAGCAAGCGAAACGCGCTTGGCCGTGCTCGTCCATCACCTTCGATGCGTTGTGACACGTCCCAGCTCCCAGCGTCGCGGCGATGGCCTGCTCGGGGGTGAGGTTATACACGGCCAGACGTTCGCCGCTGTTGCTTGCCCCTATCTCGTGGTCACCGTCGCTCCACCATGTGTGCTGCGCATGGCCGTCCTCTGCGTCCGTGTGCTCCACCCCGCGCTCGTCCAGCATGCGGCGCAGCTCTTCGGTTGCGGTCATTGCGCCCATATCGTTCTCCTGTTCCACGCGTCCAGCGCCTTGCCGCAGCCCTTGGCGCGCGTCGCCCTGACGCGCGGCCCCATCGCGCAGCAGTCGCCGCAGCGCACGGCGTACCACCCGTCGCCGGTGACGCTCACGCTCAGCGCGCCGTCGATGTCGAGCGCGGGGCGCTCGGTGCCGTCCAGCTCGCGCGGCACGTGCCGCAGGCCGCTCCCGCCGCAGAAGGGGCATGGCATCACGTCGGTCATCGCGCATCACCTGCCAGCGTGTCGGCGAGGGCGCGCAGTTCCCGCGCGACGCCCGTCCAGTCGAGCGTGGGGGTGATGGCTATGGTCGCCTCGGCGATGGCGCGCGGCTCCTCCTGCTCCCCCAGCACGCGGTCGAGCTCCCGGCGCAGGCTCTCGCACTCGCCCTCCAGGTTGGCGTGCACGGCGTCGATGGCGCCGCACAGCGCGCCCAGCCCCTCGTCCAGCTCGGGCGTGGCCAGCGTGCGGCAGTGCAGATCCCACCACCTGCGCAGGTCGGCCGTTATCGGCTTGCGTTCGGTCATTCCTTGCCCCCTTCCAGCGCGCGCGACACCTCGGCCGCGAACGCGCTCGTGATCGTCTCGTACTCGTGCAGGGCGTCCATCAGCTCCATCTGCTCGCCGTACGCCTTGTCCTTCAACGCGCGGCCTGCCGCGTACTGGATGGCGAGGTGGATGGTGTTGTGCTGGTAGTAGCGCCCCAGACGGTGCCAGCGCACCTTGCCCACGGTGCCGGAGTCGCGCGCCGTCCTCGTGTCCGCAGTCTCGTGCCGGTGGCACAGCTCCCAGTTGCGGTCGTCGAGCGGCACCAGCTTGAAGTCGCCGAACACGATGCCGACTCCCTGAACGTCACGGTTCTTCGCCATGGTCTCTCATCCTCTCTGATACGTCTCTCGCGCTTAGCTCCTAGCGAATTCGCCCCTGAAACGCGCGGCGTGGGCAATCAGTCCGCATCGCCGTCCTCGGGGCGTATGTCCCCCTTGCGTGGCTTCCCGGCGGCGATGCGCCCCCGGCGCGCCGCGTCCACCCTCGCGCGGGTGACCCGCGCGTAGAGCACGGCCGCCCGCAGCGTCTCGCGGTCGTGCCATTCGAGCTGCCCCGGCACCGCGCCTATGACGAGCGGCCACAGCCCGGCGGGCACCGGCTCGATGTTGTCGGCGTCGTCGTTGAGCGGGTCGCGGTCGATGTGGATGGCCTTGCACCCGTCGGGCCAGTCGCGGCCGTTCGCCGCCATCCAGTTGAACTGCGCGAGCGGTATCCATTGGTCGTTGGCCTTCTCCCGCCGGTTCAGGCCGACGTGTATCTCCATGCCCCCCGACCTCGACCTCCGCACGTCGAGCAGCGGGCGGGTGTTGTGCGGGAGCTGTCCCGGTCGGAACTGCGTGCGGCGCATGCGCTCCTGCGACTCCGCGCTGATGCCCATCTCGTCCCACGTCCTGCCCTTGTTCGGCGGCTCCTGCCCCTTGCGGAAGCGCCCCGCGTTGACCCCGCAGTAGACGCCCAGCTTCGACCGCAGGTTGCAGAGCGCCGCCCGCGTGAGCCGCGTGCCGAACCTCGCCTCGTAGAGGTCGTTGACCTGCGAGAGCGAGCGGCCCGGTATCGCCTCGCGAAGGAAGTCCAGCTGCTCGTCGGTGTACTTGCGGTTGGCGGCCCCGCGCACCCACGGCTCCTTGCGCAGGTGGCGGTTGCCGCCCCACGAGCCCATGGCGGTCGCGGTGACAGGCTCGCCGAATCGCTCCTCGAACTCCTCCGCCAGCTGGCGGTTCGGCGTGGTCGGGAAGCGCTCGGCCAGCCACGCGTTCTGCTCGGGCGTGTATGCGTAGCGCCCCATCGTCACCCCTCCAGCAGCTTCGAGGGCTGCGTCACCTTGGTGCCCGCCCACTCCGCACGCAGGCGCGCGGTCTCCAGCACGCTCCGCGCGCTGATGTTGATCTCCTTGGCCACGCCCTGCACGGCCTTGCTGCGCTCGACCTCCGCCTGCAGTGCCGCCGCATCGGCCACGTCCACCTCGTTGAGCCGCTCCAGCTCCGCGAACAGCACCTCGTTGAGCCTGCCCAGCGTGTTCTCGCCCTTGCCTGCCATCTCAGTCCTCCCAGCATTCGCAGTCGTGGCAGCGCAGGATGCGCGCCATGTCGTCCATCCATCCGAAGTGCTCCGTCGGGTCGACGAAGGTCTGGTAGATTCGCTGACACGCATCGCGGTGCGTGCACTCCTCCATCCACTCGACCGGGGTGCGCTCCGGCTCCCCCGGCGGCTCCGTGCGGTCGCTCACCGTGTTCGGGTACAGCGCCATCACTCGTCACCTCCCAGGAGCGCCGCCCACAGGACGGCGCACATCGCCACCATCAGCAGCCACGCCACCACGCCGTGCCACGCGCCCGCGCGCATGCCCACGGCCACCGCGGCAGCCGTCACCGTCGACGCCGCCGCGACCACGACCATGCAGCCGCGCGCGGCCATGCGGTCAGTGTTCATCGTTGCCCTCCTTGCGCTCTCGTGCCCAGTCGCGCAGCTCCCGCTGGCACTCGGGGCACAGGTCCATCACCGTCAGGTCGTACGCCTGCGACAGCGGCAGCTCGTACCAGTAGACGCTCACGGCGCCGTCGGCCGCCCTGCCGCAGCGGTCGCAGACGTAGGTCTCGGTCTTCACTCGTCCCCTCCCATCGGTGGCGCGAACACGTTGAGCGCGCCGTTGAAGTCGAGGTCGACCTCGCCGACCTCGCCGAACCTGTTCTTGATCACGTGCGCCGTCACGCGCTGGCAGATGCCGATGCCGCGATGGGTCACGAGCCCGCCGCTCTTGCGCAGCACTATCGCGGCGCCCGCGTCGTACCCGACGTGGCCGGACCCGCGGAACTGTGACAGCTGCGGGTCGTCCTCGCGCTCCGACTTGTTGAGGTTGCGCAGGCTGCTCACGAGCAGCACGGGTATGTCCTGGCGCTTGGCCATCTTCTGCAGGACGTGGGACGCGCTGGTGACGAGCTGGTACTCGTCCTTGTCGCCCGCCGCCGCCAGCTGCAGGTAGTCCACGATGACGCACGGGTGCAGCCCGCTCTCGCAGAGCGCGGCCACCTCGTCGGCGACCTGCGCTATGTCCTGGACGTCGTCGCGCACGATCATCCTCGGGAACACGGAGTCCCGGAAGTCGTACCACGCCTTGAGCACGTCGTCGTCCGCCCTGTGCGCGGCCACGTAGCGCATCACCGCCTCGTACCGCGTCCTGCCGTCCGCGTCGGCGTAGGCGGCCAGCTCGTCGGCACCGACCCTCAGCGAGTCGCGCAGGCTCGACCACCTGACCGTCCCCAGCCTGTCGCGGTGCAGGCGCGTGTGCACGGAGAGCAGGCGGCTCACCAACTGCATCTTCGTCATCTCGAAGCTGTAGAAGATGGGGAACATGCCCTCGGTCGCAAGCGTGTAGCACGCCTTGCAGGCGATGGCGGTCTTCCCGCTGCCGGGGTCGCCGCCGATGATGGTGTACGTCCCAGAGTGCAGGCCTCCGCCCAGCCGGTCGTCCAGCGGCCTGATGCCCGTCGGCGCGGGCGGCCGCTGCATGACGTACTCGTACTCGAACTCGAACGGACCGGAGCCGTCACGCAGCGACTCCCAGGCGCGCATCTGCGCTTCAGTACTCATCGCTATCGCCGCCATCCTCAGTCGGCGCAGACGCCGAACCATCAAGTGAGGCGGATGCGCCGACATTCATATACATATTCATGTCGCTTGAAGCGGTGCTTGAAGCACCGCTTGAAGCGGCGCTTCGCTTGACGTCCGCCCTCTTCTTTCGGCTCTCGCCTGACGCCTTGCCGCCACGCTTCCCGCGCTCCGCGTTCTTGATGCCGATCTCGATTGACGTCGTGATCTGCGCGCTCACTATCTGCCAAGCGAACGCCATCCGCGCATCGTCGGAGAAGTCGGGTTCGACCCCCTCGAACGCGAACCTGCAACATGCCTTTATGAAGCGCCCGGCCTCCTCGTCGGTGAGAAGGTCGAGCGCCTTACCGTAGCTCTCCCAGAAGTAGAAGCGCCTGTCGGCCAATGGCCGTCACCTCCCCTCTCATGGGAGCGGAGCCGTCGTGACCCCGTTCCGGGTAGCATCTGTTAGAACGGCACGTCCTCGTCGTAGACGCCGGTGACCTGGCCGAAGTCCGCGGGTGCCTGCGCCGTCTGCGGCTGCTCCTGCCGCGGCGTGTAGCCGCGCTTGTACTTGTCCTCGAGCGCCACGATCGGGCGGCCGCTCCGGTCGGTGCCGTCGCGCACCTCCTGCGCGTCGTACCACGTCCATACCATCTCGGTGGTTCCGTCGCTGCCATCGCGCTTGGGCTTGTGGTACTTCACGACGTTCCCGCCGAACAGCTTGCCCTCGAACGCCTTGGCCGCCACGCCGTGGCGCGGGTCCTCCGGGTCGATGAGCGCGTTGAACGCGCCCTCGGCGTCGAACGGCGCTCCGTTGGCGCCCACGTTCGAGCGGCTCAGGCACGCCAGGGAGTGCTTGAGGATGCCCAGGCGCCTGCCGTCGCCGAACTCGAGACGCGCGGTGTGCGCGAACTCCGGGCGGCTGGCGAGGGCGCCCTCGTATGGCCCCTCGGCCACGTCGAACACGACCTCGACGTAGGTCTGCTCGTCTCCCCAGTTGGTGCGCTCCTGCCACGACGCGCTCACGACCTTGAGCACGTACGGGCCGTTGGGGAGCGCGGAGTTGCCGGTGGTCTCGGCGACGTCGTTGAAGTTGATTCGTGCCATGATTACTCTCCTTAACGCTTGCGTTTACTGAACGGTGTCGATGAACCCGCCCCTTACGTACACGTCGGCTTCGCAGATAATGGCCCCGTTGTCGGCCGTGGTGATACCAGCCAGTCCGGCGACCGCATCGGCCATGCTCAGCGGCTCGATTTCGTTGAACGCCATCATCGAGTCCATCGCCACCTGAATGCGGCAAAGGTCGTCCATGCGCATGACGCACGACTCCTTGCATTCGCCGTTAATGAGCGGGCAGAACATGCTATCGCTCTCCCACCTCTCGCTAAGACTCGGCATCCTCGCCCCCCTTCACGATGGGCGCCATACTCCAGTACTCCCTGATTGCCGCGTCAATGGCTCGCAGGTCGTTGTCCATGACGGGAGGCAGCATGCCCATCGGCGCCTTTGCGAGGTTCGTGCCGTCGTTCTCGGTCACGAACACGTGGCGCGGTCGCCCGTCCTCGCCCTGGACGACCCTGGCGTCAATGACGATCGGGAAAAGCCCCTCGACGCACAGCTTCTCGTCGAGGAGCTTGCCGATGGTCTTGGGCTTCTCCACGCCCATGTCGTTGGTGTCCGGGTGCATCATGAAGTAGACGTTGGTGTCCTCGCTCGTCCAGCTGGCGCGCTGGAGGAGCTGCTGGAAGCTCACCGCCATGTCCACGTACTTCCCGAATCCGGTCTCTTTCGCCCTGGCGAAGTTGTCGAACTGCATCAGGTACGTGGCGTCGTCCACCACGTAGCAGCGGCGGTGGTTCGCCGCCAGGATCTGCGCTATGCGCTCGTACCCGGCGTGCTGCACTATCGGCAGCTCGGAGCGGAACGGCAGGCGCTTCCCGGCGACCGAGAACACGCCCACCTCGTCGGAGCCGAAGTTGCGCAGCGACGTCGACTTGCCGCTGCCGCTCTTGCCGAGCACCATGATCAGGTTGCCCATCGGGCACCCCCTTCCTAGAACTCGTACCAGCGCTCGGGGTAGACCCCCGCCTCGCGGTACCTGCCGTGCACGCCGTTCGCGCGCACGACCTCCATCCAGCCGCGCATCCACTGGTGCGCGACGGCCATGTGGTCGATTGGTATCCCGTACTCGAGCAGCCACACGTCCGGCCGGTCGGTGGGCAGCTGGCGCGGGTGGTGGTGCGTCTCCAGCCCCAGCCAGGGCACGCCGTAGTCGGCCTCGTGCGCGGCCGCGAGGTGGGCGCCGTCGCACCACAGGCGCTCGACGGGCGTTGGGAACACGACCCACCAGACGCGCGTCTCGGAGTCCCTCCTGCGCAGCCGCTCCTCCTCCTCGGGCGTGCGGTGCAGCCTATAGCTCTCCATCGTCAGCCCCCAGCAGCCTGCAGAGCGTGCGCAGGTCCATGAGCACGTACTGGTCGCCCATCGACTTCGCGCCCCTGCCCTTGCGGTGGAACACGACCGCGCCGAGGTCGGTGTCGGCGTTGCCGCACTCGGCCTCCAGCTCGTCCATCCACGCAGCCAGCTCGATGCGCGCGCGGTTCTTGACCTCGACCACGAACGGACGCCCGTGCCAGTAGACGCCAGCCACGTCGCCCCGGTCGTTCCTCCCGCCCATCACGCGGCGCTCGATGGCGTCGCCGAACACGCGGCGCAGGTACACGACCACCTGCTTCTCGAAGAGTGGCCCGCGCTTCACGCCCTCACCCCCGCTTCCTCACACATCCGCATGTACTCCCGGTGCCGCAGCTGCAGCGCCAGCTCGCTCACGATGGCGCGCTTGGCGCTTGCGCCCGCCAGGGGGACGTGCCGCTCCCGCGCGAACTGCCGCAGCTCCTTGACGGTCATCGCGCCCAGCTCGGCGCGGAGGTCGTCCTCGAAGCGCTCCAGCAGCTCGGCCACGCGCTCCCTCGTCATGCGGCGCCACCCCCCAGCAGCCCCGCGATCGTGGCGGGCAGCGCGTTGCCGAGCGCGTCTGCCACCTTGTCGGCGCGGACGCGCAGCGTGCCGTTCGGGCGGATGCCGTCGGGCGTGGCTGGCACGGTCTCGGTCACGTACTCCATGCCGTCCAGCAGCTCCCCGGTCTCGGTGGCGTAGCGGACGGCCAGCTCGGGCAGGTGGTCGGAGAGCCACGCGTTGAAGTCCTCCGACTCGTCCGCGCGCATCGCGCCCTCGTCCACCACGCGCAGCTCGGTCACCGTGCGCTCGGGCGTGCCCTTGACGCGGTTGAACCCGTACGTCCCGACCTTCTGGCCGTTCACGCGCACCTCGAAGCCCGTGGCGCCCGTGCGCTGGTAGAGGTCGAGGTAGAACCCGTTGACCTGCCCGCGCAGGTTGTCGGGCACGCCCGTCTTGAGGTCGGCGCCGATGGCGTTGTAGACGGCCTGCTCGACGGCCAGACGCTCGATGTCATTCATGCAGCTCACCACCCTCGTAGAACTCCCCGTCGTGGAACTCGAAGCCGTTGGGGCCCTTCGCGTCGACGTGCGCGTACCACCTCGGGCAGCCAGCATCCGGCTCCATCGCGGTCACGTTCACGTAGCCGTAGCCGTGGCGCCTTGCCCACTCGGCCAGCTTGCGCGCCTTCTTCACGAGCTTGCGCTCCCTCTTGCCGCTCATCGCTACACCCCCCAGACCCACGACACGAACGACCACGCCACGAGCGCGAAGAGCGCCACGTCCACGGCGATGGCCACCCTGCGCCGGACGGTCGCGCGGCGCACGGACTCCCGCGCCGCCCTGCGGAGCGCACGCGCCTCGGCGCGCGCCATGTACTCAAGCTCCATCTGGTGTATCCTCTCTTCCTGACGGGCACTCGCCCGCCGTCTCCCTGGCGCGTGGTGCGCCACGCTTCCCGGCTCTAGCCGCACCACGCCGCCATCCTGTTGTCGTTCCATCTGACGAACTCCCTGCGCTTGCAGCGGAGTCCCCTCTGCGCCCCCGTTGGCATGCGCGCGTCGAGCGCTCCCGCCCTCACGGCGTTGTAGGCCGCGTGCGCGTCCACGCCGTACTCCCGGCACAGCTCCCGCAGCGGCTCCCAGCGGTCGTCCGCGACCGTGGACGGCGCTGGCAGCGCGTCCTCGCGGATGTACCAGACGCCGTTCACGTTGATTCGCTCGTCCAACCTCGCCCCCTCTCTCTTCGCCCCGAGCGCCCCGCGTGACGGCGCGCGTCAGCTCCGCTTGCTGCCGTGACGGGGATAGGTTGTCGGTCACAGGCTCGACCGCGGCGGACTGCGGGTCCGCGGGAGCCTCGGCCTCGCTTGCAGCCAGTGGCGCGCGAAAGAGTAAGACGCGCCGCTTCCGTGGCGGAGGTTTCTCACCGATAGACCACGGCTGGCTGGCGCGCCGCCCCGCGCGACGCTCGGAGTGATGGTTCGTAATAGTTATGGATTGCTACGCGACCACATGGGGCGCGCAGTAGCTGCGCATGCACCAGTCCAGCCCCTTGCGCGTCATGCGCGCGTAGGGGTCGTTGGCCCTGCCGTCAGGGCGGGTGGTCATCATCTGGACCATGTAGCCGCGCTGGATGGCCTTCTTGGTGGGCGCCCTGTCCTGCTTGCAGATGAGGCCGTCGGCGCGCAGCAGTGCGAACAGGCGCTTGACGTTGATGGTCTTGTCGTACTGCGAGAGCTGCCGTGCGGCCTCGGTGATGCTCATGGTGCCCTCGGCCTCGATGGCGATGTCGTACATGGTCGCCTTTGGCAGCAGCCGCGCGTTGTCCTCCATGAGGGCGTTGGCGCGCTCGCGCTCGGCCTTCAGCACCTTCAGCGTCGCGATCATCGTGTCTGGGTCGTTCAGCATCCGCTCGATGGTCTGCGGCGTGGCGTACATGCCGTGGCTGCGGATGGACGGGAGGACCTCGTCGAACACCCACGACTCGAAGCGCTGGGCGCTCTCCAGCTTGCTGGAGGCGATGAGGCGGTACATGTCGCCCTCGGTGATGAAGCGGGCCGTCTGCTCGCGCCCCATGCCGTCGATGATGGGGTGGTGAATCGCCACCCCACGGCAATGCTGCTTGATTGCGTTGGTCGGGTCCTTGTATCCGAGCGCAACGGCCACGTCCTTCGCGCAGAAGATGGGATTGCCGTTGTTTGCGAGCGCGACGCGAATATTGCCGAAGTCCTCGCTGTTGAATACCTGTAGACTGGTATTGCTGTTGTCGGTCATGGAACACTTCCTCTCTGACCGCTCTTGCCCTCGCTGTTTGTCCCAGCGGGGGCGCTTTTGTGTTGCTGGCGGTTCTTGCTACGTGAGAACCGTCAATAACGCCGTTCATCGCGGATATTCAGCCGCCCCGCACACAGTTGCTTTGCTTCTTGCCTTGTCGGGGTCTGTCAAGAGGGTGATGCTAGTTTAACTAGCAAACTTCCCGAAGAAAATACGCTCGTATTCAGCCCCCAAGATGGAGCAGATACGGCGTGCCTGAGCGATGGTCACGCGGTCAGGATGGCTTTCGTATGCAGCGTATGCCTGACGGGAAATGCCCAGCTTATCAGCCATATCCTGCTGCGTCAGCCCAGCTTCCTCGCGCACCTGACGGATGGTCTTGTCACTCATTCCCCTACCTCCCCTCGTGGTTTCGTGTCCGGCCTTAATGGCATAATCCATGCTAGTTTTACTTGCGTTGCATGTCAAGCGAAGATAGCAGAAAATGTTAGTTAAGTTGGCGTTACACGGATGGGGGGCTGGAAATGGGAGTCAGGGAGAACATAATCAGGCTTCGCAAGCTCACGGGTGTAACCCAAGAGGAACTTGGCAGGATAGCTGGCGTCTCCCGTAGCGCCGTGTCGCTGTGGGAGATAGGCGATTCCGAACCACGCATGGGTTCCGTTCAGTCGATAGCCGACCATTTCCACATCCGCAAGGCGAACATCATAGAGGATGGCGGCATGGACAATGTGCTCATGTCAGCGTCAGGTTCCCTTTACGAGAAAATCGAGTCAGACGTCATATCGCCAGACGAGCGGCACCTCCTCGACCTGTTCCGCGCGTGCAACCAGACGGGGCGCGAGTACATCATCCAGCTCGCGGAGACCACGTCGGGCATGTTCCCCAGGGAGTGAACGCAAAATCGCCCCCACGCCGTTGCAGCGGCGCGAGGGCGGCGAATGAAGGGACGGACGATCCCCATGGCGAAGTCTACCAGACGCAGGCGCCGCGACGCGTGGGCGTCCATAACCGAGGTGCGGGCGGGCGAGTGCTACCGCATCCGCTACTGGTCGACCGGCCCCGACGGGTACCGGCGCCGCTCCCGCACGGTGCGCGGGACCCGCCGCGACGCCGAGCGCGTGCGCGCGGAGCTGATGCTGGCGCACTCCGAGGACGCGCCCTGCCCGACCGTGGGCGAGGTGTGGGAGACGCGCGTCCTGCCCGACCTCGAGCAGCGGGTCGCCGACGGGGACGTGTCCGCGTCCACCGTCCAGCAGTATCGCAACTGGTGGGGCAAGCACGTGGAGCCGCGTTGGGGTTCCGTCGCCTGCGACTCCGTGCGGCCGCTCGAGGTGCAGCAGTGGCTCTCGGGACTCACGCGCTCGCAGGCGTCGAACGCCATGCTCGTGGCGAAGAAGGCCATGGACTACGCGGTGCGCTTCGGCTGGGCGCCGACGAACCCGATGCGCGAGAACTACCTCATGCCCGCGCGGTCGACGGTCTCGGCGCGCGACAGGGGCGTGTGGACGCTCTCGGAGCTGGGCGGCGTCTGGCGCAGGGTGCGCGGCTCGTGGATGGAGCCCGCGTTCATCCTCTCGGCGTTCGGCGGCTGCCGCGTGGGCGAGGCGATGGCGCCCCGCGCGCGCGACGTGGCGCTGCGCGAGGTGGACGGCGTGCCCGTCGCGGTCGTGTCCATCACGGCGCAGGTCGAGCACCACGGGAAGCGCCTCGACACGCGGATGAAGACCGCCGACTCCGCGCGCGTGGCCGTGGTCGCCGGGCGCGCCGCGCTCGTCCTCGCAGCCATCGCCGCGTCCCTGCCGCCCGACTGGCCGCTCACGAACGACGGCATGGGCGGCATCGTCTCCCAGTCGCGGTTCGGCGACGGGTGGCGCAGGCTCGGCATGGAGCACCCGTTCCGCAACCTGCGCAACGGGTGGCAGACGTGGATGCGCTGGGAGCTGCGCGTCGCCCCGCACTTCATCGAGCCGATGATGGGGCACCGCCTGAAGGGCACGACGGGCGCCTACTACGACCGCCCGCAGGCCGACGTCTTCTGCGAGGTCATGGCCGACGCGTACCGCCGCCATCCCTACGACGCGTCATGGGACTGGGCTGTCTGGGACGAATAGGGACGCAGATTCCGCGTTTCCGCAGGTAGAAGCGGCGTCCGGCTTACAGGCCCACTTCGTCACGCTCGTTCCGCACGTGTGCTCTGGTGCGTCTACCTGCGCATATTCGTGCGTGGCGTGCGCCGGATGCGCCCCCGTGCGGCCAGTTGGGACGCGCCTGGGACGCAAAAAGACCCCCCGCCCGGCGTGGGCGAGGGGTCTCGTGCGGTGCTGTGTGGGTACTACTCCTCCACGTAGGTGTACGTTGACGCGCTAGGGTAGTTCGCCGCGCTACGTGAGGTCTCCGCTTGCGCTTTGGGCGCACTCGATGGCGCGCATGGTCTGCGACTTACCGTCAAAGCCGTCGAAGTACGGCCCGCCCTTCTGCACCCGGTACAGCTCTATGACATACTGGAACCTCACGTCCGTAATGCGGCTCCACCACGCCGAGCTAAGGATGGATGAGTTGCCGCGGGCGTTGAAGGCAGGAGAGCTGACAATGAGGTTACTCCCAGAAATGAGCGGATATGAGATTTGTTGGTAGAAGCCGTAATTCGACGTGAGGTAGAGGAGGTCACCATTCGAGTACCAATAGGTGATGATGTTATTCCCGCGATTTGACGTATCCGGTGACATTCCGCCACTAAACGACGTCCCGTCGTTAATCACGTTCCTGTCAATCTGGAATACGTCGCTAATGCCGCTGCAGATGGCATAGTACTGCTTGCCGCTCGACTTAGACGCGTCGTTGTACGCAGGAGACGTCAGGAGCCTGCTAATCATCCTATAGTCGTAGTTTTCGATGTCAAGTGCGACGGTCTCAATCGTGCTCTTGGCCTTGAGGGTCGTGACACTTGTCGTGTACGCTGGAATCGTAATTCCCTCGTCCGCGACAAGCCACTTGTCATACGTCCAGCTCTTCCACAGCTCCGCGTCGGGACGGAGTACGCCCATCTTCGGAGCGCCGCCACCGCCGCTCACGTTGACGGTGACCTCGCTGTAGCCGTCCGCGCCATCGTCGCTGGCGTCGTAGGTGCCGTTGGCCGTGATGGACTTGGTGACGAGCGTGGCGCCCGCAGCCGTCCCCGTCGCGGCGCTGCCGTCGGCGAGGTGGAATACCTTGCCCTGCGCCACGTCCGCCGCGACCGCCGTGGTGTCGGACGTGTCGGTGAACGGGTGGAACACGCCGTTAGAGTCGGGCAGGCGCACAGACGGCACACCTTCGTAGATTGCGCCCATCACCATGATTTCCTGTGCCATGAGCCGCCCCCTAGCTGATGCTGAGCACCTTGGTCGTCTGGTCCTGCGTGATGGTCGGCACGGTGAGCGTGCCCGCCACGCCGAAGATCGACACGCCGCTGATGATGTTGGCGCCGCGCAGGTTGGTGTCCCCGGCGATGGTCTGCGCGCCGCCGAGGTACTGTCCCGCCGCGATGGCCTGCTGTGTGGTGCCGGGCGTGTAGGTCGCAGCGCCCTTGGTCGGGATGGTGCCGGTGACGAGCGCGCCGCCCGCGTAGGCGGTCTCGCCCTGCAGCAGGTCGCCCGCCTGCGCGGTGCCGTCGCTGGTGTCGAGGAATCGCGCCGAGCCGCCGCCCACGAGGGGGATGGTTACCTCGGGCACCTGCTGGTAGGTGACGCCGTTGATGATCACGTTCTGTGCCATTGCTTCTCCTTTAGCTAACGGTGAGGGTCGAACCGTCCCACGTGATGAGTCCGTAGTTGCTGGGGACGGGGCGCACGGTGAGGTCGGCGGTCATGACGTGCCCCGCGGTGGGCAGCACCTGCGCCCACGACGCCGCCGAGACCTCGTAGGGTCCGTCGTATGCGGGCGCGTCGCTCACGCGCACGGGGATGTACTCCGACGTGGTGAACCGCACCTCGTCCGGCCCGTCCACCCGCAGGCGCACGCGGCAGGCGCTAGGCATGGTCGACCACCCGCCCCAGCAGGTTGCCGGTCACCTGCACCACGGCGGAGTCGGTCGCGTTGCGCCGTCCGTCGGCGTCGAGCCAGTTGACCTGCATGCGGGCGTGGCCCTCCACGAGCCGCGCGGTCTGCTCCTGCGTGTAGGCAACGGTGATGGTGGTGTCGGCGCCGTCGTAGGCCACGTCGTTCGCGCCGGGCTGCGTGGTGACCTCGGTGCCCTGCTGCCAGAGCGTGACGTAGACCTCGCAGCCGGTGAGGTCCACGCCCTCGACGGTGACCTCGATGGTCGGTGTGGTGTAGCGTCTCAAGATTGCTCCTTACTCTCTCGCCGCCCCTTGCGCGGGCGGTACACGTCCATGGTCAGGTGGCAGCGCGGGCAGACGAGCTCGTACCAGACGCCGCAGCAGACGGTGCGCTCCCGCCCGTCGAACACGCGCATGCTGACGCGGCACCTCGGGCAGCGCTCCCGCACCTCCGCGCTCACTGGACGGCCACCAGCACGAAAGCGGCGACCCTCACGAGCATGCCGACGGCGACGGCGAAGGCGAGCATAGCCACCGAGAGCGCCGCCGCAGCGGCCATCATGCCCCTCACTCGCGGTCCTCCCTCCTGCAGCAGCCGCCGCGGTCGTTGACCAGGTACTGGACGCCCGTGTCCGGGTCGGTCATGACGTACCAGCGGATGGCGTCGCCGTCGTAGGTGTAGTTCACGGTCAGCGAGTCGTGCGTGGGCGTGGGCGGCTCCTCGGGCGCGGCCTGCGCCGTGCGCTCGGCGTAGACCCACGCGGCCAGCGCGCCGATCACGAGCACCGAGACCAGGAACAGCCCCGCCGTCGCGCCGTTGGACGGCACGCTGTCGTGCCTCGGCGACGGGACGCGCTTGCCGTAGCGGTCGTAGTACTTCGTCATGCGGACCACTCCCCCGCGTTGAGCGACTCCTGCAGCGCCTTGGCCGTGCACTCGCCGAGCACGCCCGCGCGGTCCTCCGCGCAGCTGTGCCCGTGGAGCACGAGCCACCCCTGCAGCATGCACACCGTCCCCCCGGCGATGATGCCCGTGGGGTTCGGCACGCCGACCAGCTCCTGCACGCGCCGCATGAGCGCCGAGCCCGTGCCCTCGAACGTCACGGCCGCGAGCGCCGGGTAGCTCCGCTGGCACTCCTTGAGCTGGCCGCTCACGCAGCCGTCGACGGGCGTGCCGAGCTGCCGCTGCCACTCCGAGACGCTGAGCGCCCCGAGCGTGCCGTCCACGTCAAGCGCGACGCCGCCTGTCGCGTCACTGTCGCCGCCCTCGTAGCGCAGGATGCAGTCCCACCCGCGCGAGTAGACGTAGACCTGCCTGGTGTTGGTCTCGCCGCCGGTCTGGTCGCCCGCCGCGCCGCCGCTGATGCGGCCGCGCTCGTCGATGGACGCCTGCGCTATGGTGGCCGTGCGCCCGCTTCCCGCTATGACGGCGCAGACGTGGCACGCCTCGTTGAGCAGTATGTCCCCGGCCTTGACCGAGTCGATCGCGAAGGGCAGGCTCCTCCACCCGCGTGGCAGCAGCTCGCTTAACACGTTCCCTGTATACGTAGCTTCGCCGGTGTCGAAGCCTGCCTTTCGCAACGCCCATATCACGAGCGACGAGCAGTCGCACTCCCCGCCGTCGCGTATGTCCCAACGATTGCCCTGGTCGTAGCCGAGCGACCAGTCCTCGCACGCCACGCGCATCCATTCGCAGAACGCCTTGACGCTGCCCGCCATCTCACTCGCCCCTGGCGAGGTGCGCGGCGTTGCTGTCAGGGTCGGGCTGGCCCATCGCCGCGATCTGGCTCACGCCGATGCAGGTGCCGATGAACGTCCCAAGCGCGTTGATGGTGAGCACGATGGCGTCCACGTGCGGAAGCCCCCACGCGGGGCCGATGGCGCCGACCAGGGTGGCCAGCGCCGGGAAGAGCACCAGCCCCAACCACTTGAGGACGTCGTACGCGCGATCTGGCATTAGGTAACCCATCTAGTCCTCCTTGCTCTGCCGGTTCGGCAGCGCCATGACCTGCTGGGCGAGCCGGTCCACGAAGCTGTTCTGGATGCCGTGCGCCCTGCAGATCTCGCAGTAGTCCTTGTATTCGTCGTTGAACGCGTCCTTCTCCTCGAGGGACGCGCACCCGAGGTCGTCGACGTAGCGGTGCGCGCGGTGGATGAGGTCGCTGCGCATCTGGGTCGTTTGTCCCTTGAGGATGGCGTTGATCTTCTCGTCCTGCCCGTCGAGCCTGCGCTCCACGTCGTCGCGCCACACGGCCTCCCTGGCGCGCTTGGCGTCCGTCTCGGCGCGCGCGGCGTCGCGCTTGCGCTCGCCGGACGCTATCTTCGCGTTGATGCTGGCCGTCGCCGCGGTGACGATGATGGTCGAGGCGATGGGCGCCGCCCATGCCACGAGGGGTTGCGGGTCCATCGGGCGCCCCTAGTCCGCGAGCTTGTTCTCGCGGATGTAGTCGCGGACGGCCTCGACGTGGGCGCGCAAACCCTCGTCCACCACGAAGAAGGACTCCTTGGTGTTGGAGTCGATGACGTCGCCCGTGGCCGGGTCGATGGTGTCGTAGGTGTAGCTGATTCGGTCGCCCCCGTTGACGCTCAGGGCGAGGAAGCTGCTAAGCTGCTTCATTGCTTTCCTCCTTGACTGTCAAAAGCTCCTGCATGAGGAGCGACTCGATGCCGTCCACGTAGCCGTTCGCCTCGAGTGCGTGCTCGAGCGCGGCGATGGCGTCTTCCGCCTCCGACGGGTCGTGCCGCTGCATGCCATCGTCCTCGAGGCGCTCGGTCTCGTAGCCCGTCTGCCTGGCCTTGAGCTCCCAGTCGAAGCGCAGGCCGGGCGTGCCCTCCACCACGAAGTGCGTGGGGCTCTTCTCGGCCACCCAAAGGTCACCGGCGCCGCACTTCTGCAGGAAGACCTGGTATGCGATGTCCGTGCGCGCGGTCTCGCCGAACACGTCGTCTATCTCCACGTAGCACAGGCCGTCGTCGCCGATGGCTCCGCTGCCGAGGTCGCCGAACATGGGTGATGGCGTCTCGTAGCAGTAGAGCAGGCGCTCCCCGTAGCCGCTGGTGCTCACCACGCGGTTCTTAGTGCCGCTTGCCTTCATGTCGCCGCGGATGCTTATGCCGCCGAGCAGGAACATTCCGCCCAACGCGCAGACCTTCTTGTTGTCTGCGTTCGAGAACGTCCAGTAGGTCGACGGGGCGGTGTTGTACAGGACGAGCTCCGACGATGATGCCGTCGTTCCGCTTGACAGCAACGTGGAGCCGTCGCTCGAGTTCAGGATTATTCTCTCCCGATAGCCGGTGCTGCTGGTAACGCACCCGGTTTCGAGCTTGCTCCCCATGACCCAGATGTACCCGCCGACGTCCGTCGAGTTGAGGTTCGAGACGATGGATATGTCGCCGATCGCGGTGACTGCGGCACCGCCGTCAGTGCCAGTGCTTCCTGCGTAGTTGCACGGCGCGAAGGCAATCCAGCTCTCGACGTCGCTGCCAGTCCACTGACCGTACGTACCCACCTTGAGGCCGTATATTGCGTGGCTCCCGGTATAGGAATGATTTGCGTTCAGATACGCGTACTTGGTGTTGCCCGGTGTGCCGACCAATCCGTTCTCGGTTCTAAGCTCGTAGCTGTACTGCGGGTTTGCCAGCTGGTAGAAGAGCTGCAGGACGAGCGCGCCCACGACCCTTGCGCCATCCTTGTCGAACTGGCACACCACGTTGCCGTTGGCGTCGAGCACCTGAATCATGCCGTTGACATTGTTGGCACCACCAGCCACGAGCGTGCCGCCGTGGATGAAGTCGGCGCTAATGAACCCGGAGACGAAGACCGTCCTCCAGTCCCAGTCGCCACCTGCCGTGCGGCTGTTGGCGATGCGTATGGTGCCGCCCTTGACCTCCACGACGGCCGTCGCCTCGGCGCCCACGAGCGGGTCGCTCACGGCGCGATCGTATGTGCGGATGCCCTCGCCCTCGGTGATGTAGGTGTAGCCGCCGGTCGCGTTGGCCGCGGAGTTGATCTGGCCGATGAGGTTGGACAGGTAGGTGTCGCTTGCCTGGTACGCGCCCGTGTTGCCCAGTATCTCGGCGATGGACGCGACCTCCCCGGCGATTCCTGACAGCTGGTCGGCCAGCGTCGATTTGGCGTTGCCGATGGTCAGCTTGATGTCCGACGGGTCGAGCAGGCTCTGCTCTATCCTCACCACGCGCGCCTGGATGCGCAGGCCGCCGTCGCAGAACGTACGGTCGACCACGACCACGTCGTCCCCGAGCGCCACGCCGTGCGCGCCCATGCCAGCCTGCTCGAACTGCACGACCTCCGCCTCGTAGGAGACGATGGGCCTGCAGTACTCGCCGATATGGTCGAGCGCCCACGCCTTGAGGTCGGCGGGCTCGGTGTAGGTGTCGTTATTGACTATGACGGTCGGGTACTCCCAGCCGCCCTGCCCGTCGGGCTGGCGGACCAGGGGCGTGGCCGTCGCGTCCTCGAGCCACGGGATGTTGCCATTGACGCTCTCGATGCTCGGCCTGCGCGTGTAGCCGCCCGCCTCGGTCTCCTCGGACTTGCCGAGCGGCACGATGCGGCACGGCCACACGTCGTCGGAGACGGTGCGCTTGATGCCGGCAACGTCGTGCCCGTAGTCGAAGCGCCGCGTTGCGCTCGTCGAGCCGATGTGCGAGACGAGGTTGACCTGCCTGCCGACGAGACCGGCGCCGGTCACCGTGATGGTGGCGTCTATCTCGCCGCCCCAGTTCTCCACGACCGTCTGGATGGCCTCCCACCCGCTGCGGCGGTAGAAGCTGGAAGACGAGGACGTGTTCTGCGAGACGGTACCGATCGTCCACCGGTTCGTGCCCTCGAGTGCCACCTGCAGCGCCCTCGTGGCGGTGACGGGCGTGGACTCCCTGCCCGGGTTGTAGCCAGCGCCGTACAGGTCGTTGACGAAGGTCGCGCTCAGGTCGTGCTGCAGCGACCAGACGCAGTAGTAGCTGTGCGCGACCACGCCGCCCTCGGTGTGCTCGGCCTCGATGCCCAGCACCACGTACTCGTGCCAGTGCCCCATGGCGTCCTGCAGGAGCAGGCGGTCGGACTTCTCGAGCACCTGCAGCGTCTCGATGCTCAGGCTGTGCTCCCCGTTGACCTCCTCGGTGACGCGCGCGTCGAGGATCTGAGCGGGGTCCAGCTCGAACTTGAACGACTCGGCGTGGTCGCTGACGATGATGCGCGTCATCCGTTGCGTCACAGCCACCTCTCCTCGAACGATATGGTGCCGGTGCCGGTGCCGGTCATGGACAGCGTGTGCGTGCCCGGCTCGAGCACGAGCCAGTCGGCAGCGGGCTGCAGCAGCGTCACGCTGCCGTTGACGCGCAGGACGCGGTTCTCGCAGTCGGCGACGATGGGCGCGCTCGTGACGCCGGAGGGGATGGTCGCGATGAGGTACTCCCCGCCGTCGAGCGTCAGGCGCCAGAAGCCGCCGGACCCGTTGCGCGCCCCGGTGACCTCCACCAGGGGCATGGTCGGGTAGGTGCCGCCGACCGTGACGGTCGCGGTGCCGCCGCTCGTCAGGCTCACCGACCTGCGCGCCGCATGGAGCGTCGGGTCGAGGCACGTGAACGTGACCTCGGTGCGGCTTGCGTTGCAGTAGCGCGCTATGTCGCCCGACGACTCTGGCATGGCCATGTAGAACAGGCCGCCGTCGATGCTGATTGCCAGCGGCGCGGGCTCGTCCACGTCAAGGATGGCCGCGAGCGTGCGCGCGGCCTGCTGGCGGGCCGCGATGCCTGCGCCACGCACGGTGAGCGTGAGCGTCACGGTGCGGGTGGCCAGCCTCGTCCCCGTGTGGAGCGCCCCGTCGCGCCCTGGCACGGCAACGCTGCCTATGGTGCGCGGCAGCAGCGACGTGCGCAGGTCGGAGACGTCGTAGAGGCTCGTGAGGTCGGTGCCGTCGAAGGTCACGGTCGTCCTGCTCATGCCATCCCCGCCCTCTCGCGCCTAGTCCTCTGGTTGATGCGGTCCATGACCTCGTCCACGTCGGCGGTCTCGCGGATGATGATCGTGTCCGCGAGCTTCTCTATGATGATGGGTTCCGCGCCCTTGCCGCCCATCTCGCCCACGATGCCGCGGGCCATCTCGGAGTAGGTCTGGCGGTTGAGCGGCAGCGCCGCCTCCTTGCCCGCCTCGCCGATGCCGATGAGCGTGGCCGCGTCGAAGACGCCGCCCTTGGCGTACCAGCTGATGCCGTCGAAGACCGGGATGGCCAGGACCCCGCCGATGTCGCTCCAGTGCCAGTCGATGTGCGGCAGCTTGGGCGCAGGGAGCGACCAGTCGAACTTGAACAGCCCCTTGATGCCCTCGATGATGTTCGAGACCGTCTGCTTGGCCGCCTCCAGCTTGTCGTGGATGCCCTGCTTGATGCTGTCGAAGACGCCGAGCACGGCGTCCTTGGCCGCGTTGAAGCGGTCGGCTATGGCCTGCCGCGTCGCCTGCACCCGCTCGGTGACGCTTGACTTGATGGCGTCCCAGACCGTGGACAGCGTCGCCTTGAGCCTGTCGAATGCGAGGGTCACGGTCTCGACCGCCGTCTGGATGCGCGACGTGACGGCCTCCTTGAGGGCCTCCCACCGCTCGGCGGCGCCCTCCTTGAGCGCCTCCCACGCGGCGAGCACGTCGTCCTTGAGCTTCTGCCATGCCTCGGCCATGTACCCGCCGAACTCGGCCATGGCGTCGCTCCAGTACTGCACGACGCCGTCCCACCACTCGGGGATGCCGTCGATGAACGCCTTGAAGCTCTCCCACTCGCGGCTGAGCACATCGCAGAGCGCCTGCCAGTCCGCCTGCAGCCCCTCCCAGAGCTGCGTCATCAGGTCGCAGAATCCCTGCCAGATGGCCCTGCCCTCCTCCGTCTGCGTGAAGAAGGTGTACAGCGCCGTGGCGAGGGCCGCGACGATCGTGACGATGGCGACGATGGGGTTGGCCGAGAGCGCCGTCCAGATGGCCGTGAGCAGGCCGGGGATGGCCGCTATCTTGGTGCCGATGTTGAATCCAACGAGCGCGGCGATGGCGCCGACGATGGCGCCCAGCGCGACCTTCACGACCGCGCCGTGGTCGGCCAGCCACTTGAGCGCCCCGTCCACGAGGTCGACGAGCGCCTTCGTGATGTCCTTGATGGACTCCTTGTCGGACTCGCTCACGAGACCCGAGAAGAACTCGCCCGCCGACTGCGCGATGGCGCCGAGGCTCTTGGCGATGTCGCTGTCGCGCACGAGGTCGGCCACGTAGCCGATGCCCTCGGCGATGCGGGTCATGCCATCCTTGACGCCGTAGCTCATCGTGTCGATGGCGCTGGAGATGTCCTCGCGCCCGATGGCGTCGAGGATGTTCGCCCACCCGGCGCCGATGCGGTTCTGGACGTTCTCGAGCGCCGTGCCGATGCCGTGGCTGTTCGCCTTGGCCTGCTCGTAGAAGCTGGCCATGGAGTCGGTGCCCTCGGTGTCGAGCGTGACGATGGCGTTGAGGAAGTCGTTCCACGAGACCGTGCCGTCCTCGAGCGCCGCGTGCAGGTCCTCGGAGCTTGCTGAGGCGCCCAGGAGCTGGCGCGCCACGGCCGAGAGCTGCGCTGGCATGACCGAGGTCAGCGACTGCCACTGGGCGACCGTCGCGCTGCCCTTGCCGAGCACGCGGTTGAGCACGCCCTGTGCCTGCACCACCTCGGCGCTGCTTGCGCCGTTGGCCAGCATCATGTCGTTGAAGCCCAGCGCGGCCTTCGTCGCCAGGTCGAGGTCGCCCGTCGAGTCGGCGATGGCCTGCGTGAGCGTGACCACGTCCTGCGTGGCCGTGGGCAGGCCGTCCAGCCGCTCCATGATGAGCGATATCTTCGACTGCGCCTCGTCCGCGTTGTAGCCGAGCGCCTCCATGACCTTCGGAAAGTTCTGGATGGTGTCGATGCGCTGGATGCCGCTGCTCAGGCCGCCGACGATGGCGCTGCCCGCCTTGGCGGCGAGGCTGCCGAGCGCCACGCCCAGCGCGCTTCCCTTGACCACGTCGAGGAACCCGGCGCTGTACTTCTTGCCGCCCTCCGTGCCGAGGTTGCCGAGCGCCTTGTTGACGCCTCCGGTGAACTTCGACATGTCCGGCATGACGGTGATGTAGTAGGTGCCGACCTCTGCCACGGCTTCACCTCCTTACAGGTTCAGTCCGAACGAGGCGGCCAGCGCCACCGCGTCGCGCTCCGCGCGCTCCGTCGCGGCCTCGTGGGCCTCGTCCTCGCCGTCGAGCCATATCGGCTCGGGTTCCCTGCCGTCCTCGCCGCTGCCGCCGAGCGAGCGGATGTCCAGCTCTATCTGCCGCAGGAGCCACGCCTCGGTGCTGTGCCTGCCGACCGGCGATATGGCGCCCATGACCCTGCCGTCGCTCGGCAGCTGGGCCGCGAGGGTGGCGGCGCGCAGCAGCGGGCGCGGCGGGGCGTCGGCTGACAGGTCGAGCGACCACAGGTCCAGCCCGTAGTACTGCTGGAAGTCGGCCAGCAGCTCGTCGGGGCACTCCCGCATGGCGAGGGCGAGGATGGCTAGTTTTTTGATTCGTTCATGTCTGCGATGCACGCCGCGATCAGCTCGCTCATGGCGTCCGCCGCCGTGTCCGGGGCCTCGTGGTCGTCGTTGCCGCACAGCAGGTCGGCGTACTCCTCGTCGCGGCCGCACAGGAGCGCCTCGACGGCGCCGATGCTTCGCTTCGGGTCCTGCGACGCGACGGCCTTCTGCCACTTCCAGCTGAGCGTGCAGCGCTCGTCGTAGGTGACCTCGATGCCCCTGAACTCGATGGTGCGCATTGTCCCCCTCCTTTATGGGAGCGCCCCCGGCGCGTGACCGGGGGCGCGCGTCTCGTGGTGCCTTGCGGGCGACCTAGCTCGTCTCGGTGGAGTCGTACCAGTCGTAGCAGCCCACGCCGTCGTTATCGGCGTTGTAGGTGATGGTCACCTCGCGCTGCGCGACTGTCGTCTTGTTGCCGGTGAAGTCGCCGACCTCGGTGACCTTGCCGTCGGGGATGTACTTGGTCCAGTAGCGCTGGTCCTTCAGCTCGAGCAGGAAGACGTACTGATAGTGCTCTTCGGAGTTGCCCCAGTCGTGCTTGACCTCGATGACGCCGCTGGCGTCGGTCACGTTGGTGTGGCCGTAGATGGTGCCGAGGGTGTGCCTCTTGACCTCCATGAGCGCCACGCGGATGGTCTCGGTCGCGCTGCCCAGCGGCTCGTCGAGGTTGTCGAGGTTGATGTCCTGGATGGGGTCGGAGTTGTCGCGGCTGACGGACTCGGTGAAGCCGTCGGTCGGGATGTAGCCGAGGCACTCCCAGTCCTGGGGCGGGTTGCCGTTGGTCAGCCACGTGCTGGGCTGGTAGGTGGAGCTGGTCGGCGCGCCCGCGGTCTCGAGCGGGGCGGAGAAGAGGTAGCCGCCCTTCACGCCTCGGGTGGTCGAGACGTTCGCCTTGTTGTTAGCAGCCATGCTGCCTCCTTACTCGTCGGTGTTGATGGTCAGCCGTACCTGCGCGTAGTAGCGGGCCTGCCCGGTGAGCGTCCACTCGTCGCGGCTCACGGACTCTAGGTCGGCCGAGAAGATGTAGGGGTGCTCCTCCGCGGCGTCGCGCAGGGCGTCGGCGGCGAGCGTGGCCATGGTCAGGGCGTCGTGGTCGTCGCGGCCCCAGCAGGTGATGCCCAGCAGGGCGTCCATGACGAAGCCGTCCGTCATGCCGCCCACGAGGGTCACCACGACCAGCCTGTCCGGGCGGTCGGGGGAGACCTCCGTGGAGACCGGCACGGCGCCGAACGCGTCCCGCAGGATGGGGAGCGCCATCGCGATGGGGTCCATTCGTCACCTCGACTTCCTGTGGTAGCTCGGGGCTTTCCAGCCCCGGTCGCTCTTGTTGCGCACGGCCCTCACGCGGCTCGGCAGGTTCTTGTAGCCACCGCGCTCGTACGAGGAGCGCCCGCCCATTGCGCTCGTGGCGATGGCCAGCGCGTGGTAGTAGCGCTCGCGGTAGAAGGCCGCCTTGGTGCCGTCGGTCGAGACGCGCGCGTGCACGCGGTTGAGCCCCGTCTGGACGTCCACCACGTAGCTCAGCCCGCTCTGCCGCGACGCCGATGCGCCGATGGCGCCGGCCTTGACCTCGCAGGCGGTCATGACGTCGTTGTGGCTGTTCATGACCTCGCGGTACCCGGTGACCGACGGCCTGAAGCGTCCCGCCCTAGCCAAGGTGAGCCACCCCCTCGATGCACCAGCTGTAGTCGCCGGGCGTGTTCGCGCGGGGGTAGCTGTACGGCGTTCCCACCACGTCGAAGGTCTGGGCCGCCATGGCCGGGTCGTCGGGAGGCGCGCACGCGATGCGCGCGCCGCGCAGGTCGGCCTGCAGCGACTTCGGCAGGAAGAAGGTCACCGTCACGGTCACCCCGTACGGGCGGTCCTCCTCGATGTCGTCGGAGGTGTCGGGCGTCGAGCGGCCGGGCGCGTAGCAGCACTCCGTCACGACGTCAGGCTCCTCGTCGTAGGTCGCGCGCCTGTTGCCGTAGGCGTCCTCCGCGTAGGTCGGGAGCCACACCATGCACGGGACGGCCCCGAAGGGCATGGGGCGGCTAAGCATGGCGGCCGCCTATGACTGGGCGGATCGTCCCGATGCGGGAGCCGCCGACACCCAGCAGCTGCCGCTCCCCGCTCGTGAGGTAGAGGTCGCCGCTGGGGTTGAAGAACGTGGCGCTCTGGGAGAACGGCCCCATGGTGTAGCTCGCGTTGGAGACGCCGTACGTCTCCGACCTCGCCGCCTCCATGGAGCGGTTGACCATCGCGCACGAGACCATGCGGAGCGCCCCCGCCTGGTGCTCGTCGGATGGGTCCACCGCCACGACGCCGTCCAGGTAGGTCGCCGCGTCGTCGAGCAGGACGGACGCCTGCGTGCGCGCGTCCTCGGAGGGAAGCTCGCCGTAGCGGGCCTCGAGGTCGTCCACGGTCGCGTATGCCATGGGGCACCTCCCTCTACTCGGTTGGCTTGGGCTTCTTGGGCGCCTGCTTGCGCGGCGCCCTGCGGGGCTTTGCCTCGGGCTTGAAGCCGTGAGCCTTGAGGAACTCGACGGCCTCGCCCTCGGCGTCCACGGGCAGCCCCGT
>JAEIGA010001928.1_pt1 | contig 33017 bp, 28 predicted proteins | sample 9270691 | NCBI WGS metagenome assembly JAEIGA01 (sample SAMN17057246, study PRJNA624740) | gut metagenome | biome: biome; isolation source: fecal sample | host: Bos grunniens | place: China: Xizang | collected 2019 | reverse complement strand
TTCAAGAAGGCAGGTATCAAGTATGTTGATTACAAGGATGCTGAGTTCCTCAAGAGATTCCTTAACGAGCAGGGTAAGATCCTTCCTCGTCGTCTCACCGGTACTTCACTCAAGTTCCAGAGAAAGGTGGCTCAGGCAGTGAAGAGAGCAAGACACCTTGCGCTTCTTCCATACGTAACAGACCTTTTGAAATAATAAGGAGGACAGCAATATGGAGATTATTCTTAAGAAGGATGTGGCAAACCTTGGCCACGCAGACGATATCGTCAATGTAAAGACAGGATATGCTGTCAATTACCTTATTCCACAGGGCTTCGCTATCATGGCGACTGCTTCTGCAAAGAAGGTACACGCTGAGAACCTCCGTCAGAGGGCTCACAAGATCGCTAAGTATGTAGCAGATGCTGAGGCTCTTGCAGCTAAGCTTGCTGAGACAACTGTAAAGGTTGCTGTAAAGGTTAGCGAGTCTGGCAAGATCTACGGTTCAGTAACAACAGCTCAGCTCGCTGAGGCTCTCGTTGCTGCTGGTGTAGAGGTAGACAAGAAGGACATCACTGTAGCTGAGTCAGCTAAGGAACTCGGTGTATACGAGGCAACTGTTAAGTGCTACAAGGATGTCAAGGGTACATTCAAGTATGAGATCGTAGCTGAGTAATTCAGTTTTCGAAATACTTTATGGGATGGCTGAAAGTCTGATATGACTTTTGAGTCATCCCTTTTTATTGTATTTTTGCAGGATAAACATATAAATTCTGAACTGATGACCGACCTGGAAAGATATGTGTATGAAGAAATAGTTCCTCTTTATTGCTCTTTTGATAAAGCTCATAAGGAAGATCACGCCATGACTGTTATCGGTCAGGCTATGAAGCTGCTTGATCAAAGGCAGCAGTGGCTTGATTTGCATCAGGAGCCGGATCTGTTCTGGTCACAACCCGTTGACAGGAGGATCCTTCTTGCTGCTGCAGCCTGTCACGATCTGGGACTTGTAAATGGTCGGGATAATCATCACACTGACTCTGGAATCATTATCCGTCATGACATGCGTCTAAGGGAGTGGTTCACGGAAGATGAGGTCGAGGTCATAGCTCAGGCTGCAGAAGATCACCGGGCTTCCGGAAAGAATGCCCCGCGAAGCATTTATGGTATGCTGGTTGCCGAGGCGGACAGAGTGATAGATTCGGAAACCATAATCAGGCGGACAGTGCAGTTTGGTCAGAAACACTATCCTGACCTGGATTCTGAAGGACATCTCCAGCGTGCTGCCGGACATCTTAAGGAAAAATATGGACGCGGAGGATATCTTAAGTTGTGGATCCCATGGAGTGACAATGCGGTGCGTCTTGGCCACCTTCAGGATCTTATTGATGATAGCGAGGCATTGATTAAGGAAATAGAAAGAATATTAGTAGAACAGTTTGAACGATAGTATCATGGCTCAGATTGATAATGCATACAAGTTGAGAAATCAGGAGTTTCTTCAGGAATACGCACAGAAACCAGGTGTGAATGTCATGTTCAACGGTGTGATGTACAGAGTGCTGAACAAAGGAAACGGTCCTAAGCCTTCACCTAAAAGTTTTGTTACAGTGTACTATTCCGGCAGACTCATCAATGGAAAGGTTTTTGACCAGACGACAAAGGGAAAACCGGCTACGTTCAGGCTTAATGAACTTATTACAGGCTGGATAACGGCGTTAAGGGAAATGCCCGTCGGATCCCGTTGGGAAATAGTGATTCCATATAATCTGGGATACGGATCCCGTGCCTCAGGGCCAATCAAGGCATTCTCTACGCTTATATTTGACATCACTCTTCTGGACGTCAGGTAAAAACTAATCCTCTAGAATTATAAGAGTGTAGCTTTTGCGTATCCCCTGATATACCGATTCTACGAATATATTCGTTTTTCCAGGACTTACGCAGTTTATGATGTTGCCGGTAATCGTTGCAACGGATGTGTCTGATGATATATATATCATATCATCCGTATATGCTTCAGCCGGTGTCATCGAGGTGATGATCCTTACATTTTCTCCGGGATAGCGGACAGCAGTAGGGCTTGACTCCATATTTTGTCCGTCAAACAGAACATTCATGGAAGTTGCCCTGATGCGCACTTGTATTGTGATTCTTGTCTGTACCCCATGATGAGCATTGGATGCGGTGATAATGCATGACCCGTTTCCATTTACGCTGCATGATCCTTTGCTGTCCACGCTGACGGTTTCCGGGTTGTCAGAAGACCATGTCAGGTCCGTGTCTGTCATGTCGATGAATATCGGATGGAGACTGAACGGAGTTGTTGAATCAATAAGGAGCTGGCTGCCTTCCTCCAGCTTGAGTTCGGGGTGCGGAATCCTCTTGCCTTGATTGACTGATATCTGTGCGTTGATGTCGTGATCTTTTTTCGCCCTGATCGTCACTATTCCTGTCCGTGGGGTGTCACTGTTGTTTCTGTATACTTCAAATGCTACTTTCTTGAATGCGCTTCCAGTCTCGATAATTCTTATCCAATCGCATTCTGAGATGCATTCAGTCTCGATGTCGCTGATATATAGCGTTTCTAATATGCAGTCATCTCCACTTATTTCAAAATGGTTTTTTTCTGTTCTGATTGTCGGACTTCCTGCCTGGATAAACTGAATTTCCTGTGCGATATCCTCACAGATGACAGTTGCCATTCCCTGCCATTGCTGTGGCAGCAGGTTCTTTTCTATCTTGAAGTTTATGGTGGATGATAATCTGCCTGATGTCCGGTCACAAGTAATCCTCTCTCCCGGGCAATCGATCTCCCATTTCCCGTTGCAGTTTATTGCTACCTGATATGTGCCACCCTGGTAGCTGCAGGATATGATTTCGGGGGAGACACTCAGATGGGTCTCCATGCATCCTGTCAGCAGAGCCAGGCATATACCTATAATTATTTTAATTCCTTTGTTCATATTGGAATAATATGCTGCAAATATATATAAAAAGGATGTCTGAGGGCAAATTTACGGGTAAAACCCACTAATCTTAAATAAAAATTTCTAATTTTGCGGAGTATTTGGCCAGCTGTTTGCAGGCCCGGATTAATAAGATTTTAACCAACCGAAATATAATGACTTTGCACACAGGTCGTTTTAAAGCGCTATTTACTACTGCGCTAGCTCTACTATTATTCATTTCTTGTGTGGAAAATGAAGACAATGCCCTTTTATCAGATGGTAAAGGGTATGTGATGCTTTCCCTCAAGCCTGAAATTGAAATCAAGTCAACCCCAAAATCGACGGAAGTCGACAACTATAATTTCCGTTTTGTCGGAGTGGGTGATTATGGTACATCTGCATACTATCGTTATGGAGATGTCACATGGCCGATGGAATGGTATTTCGGCATATTCAGACTTCAGGCGGAGAGCTGTACCCTGGAAGAGGCCGAAAGGGATTATGGTACCATAAGGTATGAGGGTGTCAGCGATGCCTTTTCTGTCGTAAATGGTCAGACAGCCTCTGCTTATGTTGTGTGCAGGATAGCAAATGTGAGGGTCGCGGTTAATTTTGATGACAAGATGTTCATTTCCTTCAAGAATTTCAGACTTGAAGTGGTATCCATGCTTGCACCGGTTTATGAAGAGGATGCAGAAGGCAATATGAATATGGTAAGTGATGAATTGCCAGTCCGTTCATTGGTTTTTGACGCTGTAAACAAGGTGGGATATTATAATATGTCATCCTCAGATATGCTTCTTAAATATAGCCTTCAGGTGATGATGGATGGTGCTGATGAATATGTGGAGGTTTTGACAGGTTATTTTACCGAGAATGAAGATGGTCCATCTCTTCTCAAGCCAGGAAACTATATTACGTTCAATGTCAGGTATACCGGTGACGTGATGGTTACCGAGGATATAAAGTTTATTGTTTCCGGAGAAAGAAAGTCAATCTCCAATGAGATAGAACTGGAGGATTATTATAGGGATGAAGTGACGGAGGATGAATAATGAATAGGTTACACATATATATACTCCTGTCTGTATGCTTTGCTCTCCTGTCCTGTGCAGGTGCAGATGTAGATAGCGAAGGCAGGTACACATATCCGGTCAGACTGATGACGGAACAAGGCGATGCTCATACTAGAATCGGTCATGATGATATATCTGTTTATTGGGAGGATCACGACATCTTGGGCCTGACTGCTGTCGATCCTGAAGGAAGGTCTGCAATATCGGATCTTACACTCTTTTCTATAGATAAGGAAGATTCAGGAAAGGCATCATTCTCTGGATTTGTCACCATGCCTGCCGGTGCTCCTGAGTATTGCTATTTCACATATCCGACAGGTAGTGCGATGGAAGTGAATCCTTCGACAGGGCAGATCAAGGTTATATACACCTCACAGGACGGCTCGCATAAGCCGTATATGTATGCCAGGACGGCGTATTCAGAGTCGGGAATGTCTGCACGGCTGCTGCATCTAGGTGCCGTTCTTGAGATTACGCTTGAGGATGGCTTTAAAGAAGATGTTGCCCAGATATCATTTGTAGGTAATTCTCTTGAATGCCTGTCTCCTTTGACTGTTGACCCGGCAACTGATGAGTGTACGTTTTCTTCTGAGATTATCCGTCAGATTACTGTGAATGTACAGAAGGAAGGTAAAACATATATTTCGGTCCCACCTGTAAAGCTGGATAAAGGTTTTACGCTGGTATGCTCCAATGCTGACGGAACAAAGAATATGTTCCGAAGCTTCAGTACAGATGGTTCATCTGATGGAGGATATGATTTTTCTATAAGGAGGGGAACTTTGATACCTGTTGTGCTGGACGGTAGTTTCGAGACCTTTGATGTCTCATGTACTGCCCCGCAGGTGACCCATATGACAAAAGACGGACTTCTTTATTCGACATCTGTTTCTTTTCAGATGAGCAAGCAGGGAGTCGCAAATAAACTTATAGAAGAGTGGGGAGCGCATCTTATGGATAGCGAGGGGAATATTGTGCGTTCTGCCGTATTTGCCGGATCCCAGCCTATATCTTCTCAGATAGTTACCATGGATGTACCGGCTGACTGGAAACTTCTGCCTGGTGGAACATATTCATTAGCTCCTTACTACAAGCTGTATGGCCAGAAGAAGTCATTACCAACCCAGACTATAGTCATTAATGACCCTGGTATTGCCTTGAATATCAATGGTACAACTTCTTACGATAAATATATTGCAGGAAACACCAGTGGCGCAAACAGCCATACAAATACATTGATTGAAGGCGTGTCTGTCTCGTTCAATGTTCATCCAGACCTGATCGAAGAGCAGTCTGTCATTTTCGATGGAACGTCAGTATCTCCTTCGTCTGTATCAGGACAGGTGTACTCTTTCGGAAACTTTAATAAAAATGAGTTCCGCAACTATCGTATGGAAGCCTCATTCAGAGTAGGCAAGAAGACATATAAGGCTACGAAGGATTTTGTAATTACCGGACTTCCTATGACAGCGGACTTTACTCTATCCAATCCTACCGGATGGACTCCGGCGTGGTCTCTGATATCTGCCAAGTATGATAATTCCAGAATTGTATATAATAAAACCAGTGGTATCAGAAGTCCTAAATTTTATACCCCTTCCCCTGGCATCAAGGTCAAGACATCGTGCGATTGCGGACATAATGTGACATCCAACAGCAATACTGTAAAAATGACTATTGCTGCATGTACGACATCTGCTACATCGTTCTCTTCCGGCGCAACTCTCTCGTTCAACAAGACATATTATACTGCCGGATGGGCAAGCGGATTCAAGAGCGTCGGATATCTCACCTGCAGCACCGTATTTACCTTGACAGAGAATACTCCATCCTTGATATATGGCGTTTCTTTGGGAACATCTTTCCTTGGAAGCAATACTTTTGTGTCGTTCAGACATAAGATAGAATACTCGGATATAAATTAATATATAGTATAAATGAAACATTTAAGATTCTTACCAGTGCTGATGGCAGTTTTCATGTCATCATGTATGGAGGGCCCGATCGAAGGCGGTGCTTCACTTGATGGAGACACAGGTCTTCTGCAGGTTGCTCTTACGGTTGATGAGCGTCTGGAAATCATTCCGTCCAAATCAGAAGAACTTGATGCCTCTCTGGTTCCGGCACTTGATGATTTCTATGTAGAGCTTTACAGGTTTGGAAAGAAGTCTGACAAGGCTGCAAAGGAAACGTGGAACCGTCTCTATTTCGGAACTTACGCCGAGGCTAAGGAACTGACCATGCGTGTAAATGCAGGTGACTGGAAACTTCTGGCCTTTCATGGTGACTCCACCGCCTGCGGATTTGAGAAGCCATATTTCAAGGCTGAGAAATCCTTCGTCGTTGACGGTGGTGTAAATGCTGATGGCGAACCAAACATTACACGTGTACAGGCAGATGCAATAGTATCTAATGTATGGATATCCGTTAATTTCGACGAAACCATCCCTGGATCATTCTATGATTATTTCGTGCGTCTGACAAATCTTGATGATACAAAAAACAAGCAGATCCTCAGATATAAGAAAGGCGAAACCAGACCAGCATTCATGATGCCTACCAGGAATCTCCAGGTGGAATTCATGGCGCAATATGAGTATGGTGATGAGAATTCATGGCGCTTTGTAAATCTGGGAACAATTGAAGCTAATCCTAATGACCACCTGAATATAAATCTTTCGGTAAATCCACGCCATGGTAATCTGGATGTCAATATTACTACAGATAATACTATTGTAAAGGAAACAACTGAATTCGAGATACTTGAGATGTGGACACCTCAGGATGCTCCTCAGATTGTTGCTGCCGGCTTTACTAATGGCGATCATGCCGTTGTGGAAGGTGACGTTACGGGTAATAATGCAACCGTATCGGTTCTGGCGAGAGGCGGATTGAAGAATTTCTTCTTCAAGGTTGATTCTGATTATCTGAATACAATAGGATTGGATATTCCTCTAGGCGAGGAAATAGATCTTGCTAATCCTACGGCTCAGACTCAGGCTAAGCTGGATAAGCTCTCTGCTGCCGGTTTGTCATGGCAGGACGATATGGCGGGCTCTCGAAAGCTGACATATCTGACCATGACCGGTCTGTTTGCCAAAATCAATGCCTCCCATTCTTCACTTACCTCTTCAAGGAAGCTTGCGACATTTACAATCCGAATTGTAGATCAGGTAAATAAGGAAACCGTCACCGAGCTCACAGCTACTGCACTTCCGATTGTCCAGCATCTTGAGATTACTGATGGTAATGTGTGGGCTACGTCGATCGTTTCACCAAAGCTGACTATTGAGCGCGGTGTGACTAATCTCTTTACCCTTCAGAGGAGCTCTGATGGCGTGCTTTGGGAGGATGTTGCAGGATTTGTTTCTGCAGATAAGTCTGTGATAAATTTCGCGACAATTCCATCTGAAGCATCTACGACATACAATTTCAGGACTATATATAATAATAACCCTGATCTTGTCTCAAATGTGGTGACAGTAACGACTGAACAGCCATTGCAGGTGGGTAATGCCGGTTTTGAAGATTATCAGACACTTATCATGCACGTTACTCCATTGGGCGCCGGCGTACTTTCAAGTGCGTATGACAGGGAATGGTATCTTCCGTATAATAGTGGAGAAACCGATCCTTGGTGGGCAGTGAACAGCAAGAAGACAATGCCTCAGAGCCCTACAGGCTGGTCGGAGACTTTCTGTAAGAATTTCCCATGTACTGCATATTCTACAATCCGTTATGCAGGCGAGAAATCAGCTCTGGTATATACAATTAATGTCGGAAATACCAATACCGCATCTTCTGCCAGCGGAACAAGCGTTGCTGGAGAAATCTGGATAGGAACGGCGGACGATGAAGGAAACCATGTCGAGGATGGCCATGTGTTTACCAGCAGGCCTAAGTCCGTTAAATTCTGGTATAGATATAATCCTATCAATAACGAGACTTTTGCTTTCAATTTATGGATCAAGGATGCATCAGGAAAGGAAATCGCGAAGCTTGAAAAGATGGATTTCGGTGAAGCTACAGAATGGACCTTGTGTGAGATTCCTATAGTATATTCTTATAGCGATATCAAGGCAGACAGAATCTATATGAGTTTCAAATCCAGCACTTCTCCTGGTGTCAATGCCGGAGTTGCAATGGAAATAGCCGGAGAAGAGCGTACAGCACATATCGGATCTGCTCTCAGAATAGATAATATAGAACTTACATACTAACTTGATAATGAAAATAAACATATATATGAAAAAGATTCTTTACTGTGCATTTATATCTGCACTATGCCTCGTTTCATGTAAACCTGGTGCAATCGAGACCCAGGAATATGGTGTCGGTACTCTTTCCTTCAGACTTAATTCTGTAGAAGATTATATAACTGTCGATACAAAGGCTGGAGTTGATTACACAGATTTCTCAAATTATGATGTTGTCATCAATGGTCCTACTGTAGTCAAGGAAAAGTATAGTGAGTTCAGCGGTAGGGTAGTGGAACTCGGATCAGGTGAATATTCGATAACTGTCACATCTCCTGGAACAGAGCCTGCAGCTTTTGAACAGCCTATATACAGGGCGTATGAGGAGTTCCAGATCCGCGCCGGTGAGGTGACCTCTCTGGATCTGGTATGCAGTCCATATAACTGCAAGGTGACCATAGAACTTTCAGAGAACTTTAAAAAGGAACTTGCAACTTATGAGGTAGTCGTAAATAACGGTCTGGGCCAGCTTGTATGGACCAAGAATGAAACCAAGGATGACTTCGCAAGTGCACGTGCCGGTTACTTCCTCCCTCGTGGCCTTGAGGTGTTTGTCAAGGGACATAGGGCAATCGACAATACTGAGGCGACAGCAGTGTATTATATAAAGAATCCTGTTGCTGGTGAGCATCATGTGCTTAAACTGGATGCAAAGGTTACAGGAGTTGTCGGAGGTATCACTATTGACGTGATTACTGAATTCAATGAAGTAGATAATAATATAGATATCGATGGAATCGAGGATTCATATGTTGATCGTCCTGATTTCGGTGACGGCGACGGATCTGGTGATGAAGAAGAGGAAAGCAATGCTCCATCAATCCTTTGGGAAGATAATCCGTTCTTTGAGCCTATCAATATCGATGCGGATACTCAGGTAAGCATGACTATCAACGCACCTCTTGGATTCAAGTCGTTCATAGTAGAAGTCAGTGATAATTTCAAACCTGCCATTTCAGTGTTTACACAGTCTTCTGAAATTGACTATATCGACCTTGTCAATCATCCGGAGATATGGAGCCTCGTGAATCTTCCTGTAGGAGATCAGGTTGCCGGACAGACTTCAATCACATTCGATCTTACTGCATTCGTTCCTACACTCTGCAATGTTGCCAAAGGAATGACTGTGGAGTTTGTTCTGAAAGCTTCTGATATGGAAGACAATTATGTCCTTGTTGAGGGTGAATTCCCTGTTGTTACAATGAGTATCCCAGAATAATGTATAAGATGATGAAAAAAATCATATCTATTTCCAGTCTTTTCCTGCTGCTTGCTGCTGCCATGTCATGCTCGCATACCGAGTTGAATGATAATGGTCAGTATGGCTACCTGACTGTAGGGTTATCCGATATGGGTGACGATGTGGTCATGACTAAAGCTGAGGCGGAAGAAAAGATTTACAGACTTGACATTTATGGGTCTGACGGAAAGCTGGATGCTACTGTCGATAATCATACAACTGTATCGGCGGAAACTCCTGTGAAGCTCCTTATGGATAAGTATAATGTTGTTGCGACCAACGGTACAATGGCTACCGCATTCAACTCTCCATGTTTCCAGGGAAGCAACTCTGTCCGTATCTATGCGGAAAAATCATCGTCTGTCGATATTACCTGCAGACTTCAGCAGGTAATGTTTACCGTTCATTTCCCTGAAGATGATGCATTCAAGTCAATGTTCAGTCTTTATGAACTTACTGTGTCGAATGGTCAGTCATTGAAATTTTCTTCTAATCCGGATGAAAATGATCTCAGTTGTGGAACATTCGATGATGTGGCTTATTTTGAGGTGCCTCAGAACAGGACTCTTACATATACCCTTAAGATGGTCAATGCTGACGGTGCCCAGTATTCAGTCACCAACAAGCTGGAACAGGTGGCAGCTGCAGAGCATTATCATTTTGACTTCAAGTTGGGTGAGAAAGAGGAAATTGATGGAGCCCTTGTGCTGAATATTACTTTGGACGGAGAGTATGATACCGTATACACACACAATCTTATATTGAACTTCGACAAGACCATGGCGCCTTCTTACTCGACTAACAGCGAGTTCTCGCCTGTGCCTTCTGACGGTTCGATACCTGTGTGGCCTCTTGCTAATGCGACCCTCAAGAAGTTTATGTTTGAGGCTCCTCGCGGTATCAGGAATCTGATCATTTCCCACATGGATGTCAATCTGCTCAAGGCGGGACTTCCACAGGTAATTGATTTTGTGGGTATGAGCGCTGATGATAGGAAGATTATTGATGATCTGGGTATAACTGCCACAGAACTTTCGTCAGATAGTAAGGCTGTGTATGCGGAGATTGATATTACCGAGTTCTTCCGCAACCTCTCGATTTCAAATGATGGAGAGCATTATCATATGGCTCTGACTGTAATCGATGAGTATGACAGATATGCCCGTTGCGACTTCAGTTTCACTATCGTTTCGGATATTCAGGCTGAGACAGGATCATATTTCCGTTGGTCAAGCTGGGCTGTCCTGAAAGGACGATATTTCTCAAAGTCTGCACCTGAGGGAATGACTTTCCAATATAAGGAGGCTGCTGAATCAGAGTGGACTGAGATTGATCCGTCACTGATGAATGTTGATACAAAGACCATGACATATTCTTATCGTCTGAATCATCTGAAGAATAATACTGAATATATATTCCGTAGTACATCAGACAAGGATAAGAACGACGGCAAGACTTCTGCAGAAGTTAAATTTACCACTTATTCGAATGAGGGAACTGTATATAACCTTAATTTCGATGACTGGGTGCAGGTCGGAAAGGCATGGTATGCGACCGATGATAAGGATAACCATCTTGTATGGGACTCGGCAAATGAAGGAACCGCAGACATTATGGGACAGAGTCTTGTTCCGACTACGCCTGAAGAGACTATTGTAATCTCTAACAAGGCAGTACGTATGGAGTCAGGTGAGCTTCTCGGAAACTTTGCAGCAGGAAATATCTACACAGGAGATTTCGGTTCTGCTACGATTATACCTGTGGGAGCAAAGCTGAACTGGGGTATACCTTTCGATTCAAGACCGCTTGCTTTGAGAGGATGGTACAGATACGAACCTCAGCTCATCAACAGGACATCGGATGCATATTCGGATCTGGCCGGCAAGCCGGACTACTGCCAGATTCAGATATTCCTTACAACCTGGGACAAACCGTTTGAAATCAGTACAGGTGATAACCGTTTCGTCGTTACTACCGAAGCGAACAAGGATATCATAGCTTATGGAAGCATCGTTTCTCAGGAGAATACTACCGCTAAGGAAGGAAACCAGAATGGATATGTGCGCTTTACAATACCACTTGTGTATCGTAATCTCAATCAGCCAACATATATCGTGATCTCTGGTGCAGCCAGCCGTTATGGTGATTACTTTACCGGCGGACTCGGAAGTACACTCTATCTGGATGAGCTTGAACTCGTCTATGATCCTGATGAACTTACTGACGAGGAATTTGATTTAGTGATGAATAGAATTATTGAATAATGAAGAAACTGTTGATTATTATAGCTTCAGCTCTTGTCTTCTCCAATGCTGTAATGGCAGAGGAGAAGGGAACTGAGGTGTTTGATAGAGGAGTAGGCAAAATGAACTCTGTCTTTATTCCGAAAGGATATATCGGTGGCGGACTCGCTTTCTCATATAAGACATATGATTTTGGAAATTCTTCTGGTGATACAGGATATTCCATGCTGTTTTCGCTCCTCTCGGGAATTCAGGGAGAAATGAATTCCTTCGGTATATCGCCGTCATGTTCATATTTCGTTGCAGATAACCTTTCTGTCGGAGTTCGCTTTGATTATGACCGCTCAAGTCTGAATCTGGGTAATATGAGCCTTTCTCTTGGAGATCTGGCTTCATTAAATGTCAACGATTATCATTTGTTGAGGAACACTTATTCTACTGCATTGACAGGACGTTATTATATGCCTATTGCCAACAGCAAGAGAATAGCAATGTTCGGCGAGTTGCGTCTTGGCTTTGATTGCGGCCAGTCTGCGTCATATAAAGTCCAGGATGGACGTAAGCAGGGCACCTACCAGAATATTTATGGAGCTTCTTTAGGTATCGTGCCAGGTTTGTGTGTATTTGCTACAAATGAGATATGTGTGGAGGTATCTGTAGGAATCCTCGGTATCGACTATCAATATGTAATACAGAATACTAACAAGGTCGAAACCAGTACTATGCAGCAAAGTGGTGCCAACTTCAAGATCAATCCGTTGTCGATAAGCCTTGGAATGTCATTCTACCTGCCTGTAATCGGATATAAGAAAGCAAATAGTTAAGGAGGAATCAAAGTATGAATAGATTTTTTGTTACGCTTATAGCTGTATCCATGGCTTGTGTGTCATGTTTTGACAATCCCCTGGATTATCCTTATGCTCATGCAGGTATCACTAATATTGTTGTTGAAGGACAGAAGTCGGTATCTATAGATAACAGCAGACAGGTGGTTGAAATTGTTCTTGATGAATATGCAGATATCACCAATCTTCCTGTTAAGGAATACAGTTTCACTGAAAACGCAATTCCATCATCAGAGTTCCCTGAGGTTCTGGACCTCTCGACTCCATTCAAGATTTCATATCAGACATATCCTGACCAGGTATATGAATGGACCATTACTGCTGTGCAGCCTATCGAAAGGTATGTTGTGTGTGATAATATGATAGGGGAGGCTGAGTTCAATCTTGCTGAAAGGTCAGTTGTTGCATATTTCCCTGAAGTTCAGTCCCTTAGCTCGATTAAGTTCAAGAAGATCAAGCTGGAGGCGCAAGGGTCGAAAATACTGTCCACAACAGGTTATGATTCAGAAGTAGATGTTACCGTAGCTGTTGAGGAAGATGTTCATCTTCCTATGGAACTGGATTGTGTTATTTCCAGAAAATTCAAGGTTCAGTACAAAGGTGAAGAAATTATCTGGACCTTTACTGCAGTACACAAAGTTATCGAGCTGGAAGTAACCTCTGTAAATGCGTGGTGCTACAAAGCCGAGATTAAAGGAGCTTTCAAGGGTACTGGTTCTCCAGAGATACAATATCGGGAAGCGACCTCTTCGGAGTGGGTGAGACTTCAGTCTGAGGCTTCTGGAGTGGTTGTTTCGGCCGATGTCGATAACCTTGACAGCGGTACGGAATATTATGCAAGAGTTGTAAACGGAGAGAGTGTCAGTGAAGAGTTCAAGTTTGTTACAGAAACTCCTGATCAGCTTTCGAATATGTCATTTGATGAGTGGCATCAGGGTGAACCTAACGGATATACATGGTATCCGATGCCTGAGGGTGCACCTGCTATATGGTCATGTGCCAACAGTGGTGTGAATATGATGTCAGCAGTCAATTCCACCCGACCAGAATATGAATTTACAGTGAAAAGAGGTAGTGCGGCGGCGAGAATGGAAAGTGTGAAGGTGTTTGGTATGTTTGCTGCCGGAAACGTCTTTACAGGTGAATTCCTTAAAGCTACCATTACCGGAGGCGTTGGTGCAGAGTTGTCATGGGGTACTCCGTTTACTTCCAGACCGTATTCACTTAAAGGATATTATGCTTATTCTCCAAAACCGATAGATAACGTATCTGAGAACTATCAGTCACTCCTTGGAAATATGGATAAGTGTCAGATTCTTGTCTTTCTGACAGATTGGGCAGAACCATTTATTGTAAAGACTGCTTCTAATACATTTGTAGATCTTGATAATGATCCGAATATCATCGCACTTGGCAAGATTGAGACTGACGAGGATACGGGCGGTGAGTATAAGGGGTTCGAGTGTGTTCTTGAATATCGTGATACATCCAGAAAGCCCAAATATATAGTCGCAGTGGCATGTTCAAGCCTCTATGGTGACTATTTTACAGGAGGTCTAGGTTCTGTGATGTATGTCGATGAATGGGAGTTTATATATAGATAATACGTCGAGTCACCTGATTTCTTTAGATATTTGAGAATTTGATGGCTATGACAAAAATACAGAACTCCCAAAGCCAAGTATAAGGATGCATGGGATGCACTCCAATAAATAAACGAAAGAAGGTGACTGTATTGTCACCTTCTTTCGTTTAAGTACTTGAAATAAGTCTTATCTACTAATATTTCTCCTCATTAAAGGAATGGAGTAGTTGGGATTAAGTTATTTGTTTTCAAATACTGACTTCTGTGTTCAAAAACTCTGGATAGTCACAGGGATAGTCTGTGGCTCATTGAAAGGTGCCATTTGAGCCATTTACCTTCTCTTTTTACTAACCCATAATAACAGTATCACAGAATAAACCAGAGTTCTAAAACCGATGTACAAGCTATCAAAGGCCACACATTCACGGACACTTTTAATCTGGTCTTCAATGGCCCCCAATCCAATGACATCGTGCCTGTCTCCCTCACAGATTAAGTTCGGATAGTTTATAGAAATCACTATCACCAGGACAAAGGAGGACAAGTATAAAAGTGCTTGAAAAACTCTGGGGCCGAGAGAATTCGGGAAAGCCAGTTTGAAAACCTGTGCTACAAAATCAAAAGCAAAAACAAGACAGCAGATAATGAGACACAGCCAGTAAAGATGATAAGCACTGTTGTTCCCAATCCCTTTAAGATTGTACTGTTCCAGGACACCAAAACACAATGTGGTGCATATGAAGAGCAGCACACCTAAAAGTCTGGTAACTAGTGTAATTATTTCAACTGTCTTCCACTTCATATAGTAAAGTTAACCATTTTTTACTATTCTTCCTCCTTAAAGGTGAAGAATGCAAAGACAAGAACTATCAATCAGTCGCTTCACAGTATAGGTGATAAAATGGGACTGCCCTTCAACCTTCATATACACCTCGGTAGGCATACATATGCAATGATGGGCTTCAACCTCTTCGGAGATGATGCTGTAAAAACCACATCTTCAATACTGGGACACGCCTCTACGCAGATAACGGAGAAGGTATATGCAACATTGCTGCCAAACACGATTGCAGAAAGGGTTGGAGATAAACTCAATGTTAAGTTGGATTAAATTAAGGACAAGACTTCGGTTTTGTCCTTTTTCTTATTCAGGGCAGTGTTCGGGCAGTCTCTCATCCATCACTTACTACTCGTTTTTTCAGGAGGATCTGGCAGTATTTCTCGGATAGTTTTCGGGCAGTCCTGAAGAATTTCATCTTCAGATGAGTAATGGTAACTATTTGGTAAAAATCTTGGTAAGTCCGAATTCTCCGCGAAGACGCAACACATCTTCGTAGTATGTTATGCCGAGGTCTCCGCTCACCTTGTTCTTCTCTATGTCGAGGGCGCTGATGACTATGATGATTTCTACCTCATCCTTCAACTGCATGAGCATCTGAAGCTTATTGTCGGGCTGGAATCCCGGAAGTACACGGCTTGCATGATTGTCGTCAAAGAGCTTACCTCCGAACTCGAGGTAAAGCTTGTCTCCGAATTGCGCGATGCTCTTCTTTATCTGTTCGGACTGAATCCTCAGATATTTATTATTGTCAAATCCCGTTTTCATACGGAATGCAAAGATAATTTTATAAATTTGCCATAAATTATCGTAGGTATATGCTCAAGCAGATATTTAAAAAATACGTGCTTGATGCCCTCAGCCATATGGCTCAAGGACTGTTCTGCTCTTTGATCATGGGACTGATAGTAGGACAGATCGCTAAGATTCCGGGACTGGAATTCCTTGATTTTATAGCTGTTGCTCTTTCGGCATCATCCCCTCTGGTGGGAGCGTGTATAGGTCTTGCTATCGCGCGTGGACTGTCATGTGCTCTGCTTGTCACCGTGTCATCTGCTGTTGTGGGAGCATTGGGATATCAGTTCGGAGGTCCCGTGGGGGCATATCTTGCAGTAATCCTTGGCTGTGAGGCCGGTGGACTTGTTACAAAAAAGACTCCTGTAGATATTATTGTTACTCCTTTGGTGACTATAGTCGTAGGCGGCCTGTTTGCACGTTACTGCTGTTCTCCGATCAACGATTTCATGCTATGGACTGGCTCTGTTATAAACGAAGCCACCCGTCTCAGCCCATTCCTGATGGGTGTAGCCGTTTCGGTGCTTGTAGGATGCACATTGACTCTACCCATCAGTTCTGTGGCCCTTTGCGTCATGCTTGGTATTGACGGCTTTGCAGCAGGAGCTGCAACAGTGGGGTGTTGTGCGCAAATGGTGGGATTTGCGGACATAAGCTATTCCGATAACGGTGTCGGCGGACTGCTGTCGCAAGGAGTCGGCACTTCCATGCTCCTCAAGATGACGAACACCGCCTTGGGAGCAGGTATGGGTACGGCCGGTCTGATCGGGCCGATTTCTACATATGCTTCGATGACAGAAGCAGGAGCATCACCAATGCCTCTGATGATTTCTATAATCTGTCTGTATTTTATCGCACCGGCTGTAATAAGCCTGGCAATCAATCTGTTCATGAAGAAAAGGGGCTGGATAAAGCCAGGTGACATGAAACTTGACCTTTAATCCGTCATCTATAATTTACATAATATTATGAAGTTTAAATTTTCTGTTACTCTGCTTGCTCTTTTTATGAGCATATCCGCCTATTCTCAGGTAGTCCGTTACACCTCTTTATCCGAAGTGTCGGGTTTCCCACATATCATTCTGTTTGACGATGACTCGGAGGACAGTCGCATCTTGTATCAACACATGAATAAATTATCTACAAAAGTCCGCGATGTATCCTTTATGGTCATCAATTACAATAATATGAGTGACAAAGATAAAATCCGGGCAAAAGAAAAGATGATTGAAGGTCCTTCGTCGTTTTACATTGCCTGGGATATTCTTGATGGAGGATGTGCGTTGAATAAGAATTTTGATTTGAAATATCTCAAACCATTGTTGGTGGATCTGGCAGAATTGCACAGAGGCATCCGGTTGTACAGGGATGGCAAATACAGAATTGCAAAGAAGAAGTTTGTAAAGATATTCGGCTCCAAACAATTATTCTTTCCGGAAGCCGGATTATATGCTGGTCTATGCTTTCAGACTGAAAGGAAATTTGATATAGCTGCCAACTATTTCTCCGAGGCCGGTCGCTTAGGTCTGGCAGAAGGACTCTACCAGACCGGATATTACTATGAAACAGGTAAGACATCAGCCGGTGTGCAGATTGAAATGGCTCGGATGATGTATGAGAAAGCCTCCCGAATGGGGCATGAGAGAGCAACTATCCGCCTGGCCGGATTAAGACCATAGTGGAACATTGGTCTCTTATTACTTGATGCCATACTTCCGGACTCTCTTGTCATTGATGACTCCCTTACAGCTCAGTCCGAACGCGAAATCTTAAGTATTCCCGTCGGCGTCCACAAGATCATGTCGCTCCCGTTGAAACTGATCTCTGTTTTTCCTCGATAGCCTCTATTGCTGATAATCTGATTTCGACACAGAAAAGTGACGTTGCTTTTCTGTGTCGATGCTTGAATTCGTTCCATTCCATCCTATTTGGCTCTTCCTTAATATTCAAGAGATGATTTGCGCTGTTGTAAAATAGCCAAACATATTCTGAGTCAAAACGTGGTAAAACAAGAACGGACAAACAAATCTGCTTGTCCATTCTTGTTGATTTTCAGTATATTACGAGTAGTTTACCCTCGTTTTACCTCTTAATACTCCTCTTCGTTGAATATTATATCATTTGATCATAAGTGATTGGTAGATAATACCCTCTTCTTCATCCTCAACCGAATAGGATAACATTTGAATAACATATTTTTCCCTATTTTATCATATATAACTCATTGATAATCAATGATGTTTATTGGATAACTTCAAACTCGTCAACTTCTGGTATAATTGCGAGTCCATATCCCTCTAAATGTATCTGTCCCATACTGTCAATGTGACTTATGACACCTACTACACCGTTCATTCTGTGAACCGATGTGTCCTTACCATTACTGTCATCCATTCTGACAACTCTGATTTTGTCTCCTACTTTCATAATTCTTTAATCTATTAATGTGACTTCTTCATCTGCAAAAGAATAGTATCCATTGTCAGTTATTATAATATGATCCACTAACTGTATCTTGTATCTCCAGAATCTTACCAACCTTACTGACATTTCTAGTAATGTTGATATCACTTTCTGACGGTTTACAACACCCCGACAAATGATTGTGAAACATTATCATTCCTGTCGAATGGTGGTTCAATGCAATAGAGTAGATCTGTCTTAAATCTATAACGGTACTAGTCCAACCACCCGAAGTAACCCTTTCGAATGATATCGGTTCATTGTTATTGTTTAGATTAAATAGATACAGAAAAAGTAATATTGGTCACAGATGCTGTTGTCAAATATTTTAACGTAAAATATTCCATCACCTTCACCTGGGACTCTACAGGAGACGACGCTTCAGAGGCCAGTAGAGATAGCTTAATATTTTAAGTCAAAATATTTCTTCAAAAAATACCACCGGAACCAGAACTTCAGGCTGGATAACAGAATAAAATATTCTATGTTAAAAGATTACAAGAGCAAAATTACCGGGATACTGTTTTGTTGCACAAATATTTTCGCAGAAGAATTTCCTATCTAAGGGTAGAAATATTACAGAAGAAATGTTTTGATATTATAATGCTTTGTTATTTACTTATAAACCTCTTTTTAAGGCTGTAACTGTCCTATGGTATAATCTTGTATTATTAACCCATAGAACCTCTTAAAACCAAATTAAAGTGCCTAAATAAAGGTACAGATAACAGGTTTTGTTCTTTGATTAAATGTAATTCTATAACCCAATAACAAAGGATAACTAAGGCACATATTCCTCCTTTCTCCCTTTCCCAATAGTAGGGGGTACACTTTCGCATTACAGCATGTTGTAGTGGGGTTTTGTGCCAGGATCATTTTTATTATGAAGTAGGACTGAGGATGTTGTGTTCTGAATTGGAATTGTCAGATTTTCCGGCTATATTCGCGACAAATGACCGATGGCTGACAACGAAGCTATATGATAATGAGCATGTTGTGTAGTGGATGACGAGTCTCGTTTTCAACTCGAACATTTTTCATACTATTTTCCATGTTATATAGTGTGTGATTAATTTAATACTCGTTTTTATCGATTATCTATCTTTTCCTTCCATCTCCATCCGACGTGTTTCGAATCGACTACATTTCTTGATGAATGGAAAGAGAACCACTTGTCTCCACATTCGGGGCAAGTGTGTTCGATCTTCCAGTTTCGTACTTCTATGGTGTCCTGAAACACTTTCTCCGTATCAGAAATTTTTCGTGTTTTGGTAATGGACATGTCTATATCCTTTTTCTTGCAACTCTCCCGATGCTCTTCAGTCTCATATTTTGTCTCTAAGTCAATCTTTCCAGTTTCTTCGCCATGGTAATTATGGCACATCCTGCACCTTCTCGCTTCGATTCTGGTAAGTGATTTCCAAAGAAAGTATATGGCCATGCCTATGCTTGCAATAATGAAGATCAGCCTTCCTGCTCCAAAAAGGTTTTCATCTGCCCACATATATGTGAGCTTGAATTGTGCCCAACATAAGGCAAGTGTCATGATGTGCAGAGGAATGATGCCGACAGGTCTCAGGCAATAAGGAATGACAAACTTTTCCCATATTGTCCACAGTATCAGGAACAAGACAGCTGCTTCAGCCAGAAGAGCGATGATGATAAGCAGAATATCATTCGAATATCTGACAAATGTAACCCATTTCAATAATGGAGTCACAGATACGTTCCATACTATGCAGATTGCGATCATCCATATCGGAAACAACAGGAATTCTCCTATCTGCCTGTTGGCATTCTTATGGTACTTGCCTTCAGTCATACCGCATTGGCGGATTCCGATTCCACCACGGATTGCAAGGATCATCGCTGCTGCAGCAAGCAGACTCAAGGAAATGCTGTCCGACAGATTGATATATGTCATACATCTTTCAGTGAGCGAACATAATCCCCAGGCAGGCACCAAAGCGATAAGATAAAGCATATAGTGTATCCATGGCATACGGAACTTCCTGTCGAGGAAGCGTATTCCGATTGCTATTGCAACTGCTGCCAAGAGAATGAGTACAGAGAAAATCAAGGCGCTGATACCAGAACCAATGTATCTCCTGAAGAATGAATGAAAAAAGTTTGTCACCCTCTCGTTTATGCCGGAAATACTATTGACCTTGACCGGGGCTATGGATTCCAAACACTCAAGATATCCATTGTCAACAAGCACTTCTGCAGGAACATAACCGACCTGCTCAGGATAGGATGATACCCTTACCCATCCCATGTGATATTGAGCAGCATCTACAACAGTTATGTTGCTGCCTCCTGTCAATTGCCCGGTTTCCGGATATTCCTCCCCAGGCCCCTCACGAAAGATTACTGTCGTTACCTCGTCCTTTATGTTGGTGGTGACTGGTATCCTCCTACCACAACTGTTGAGAACCAATGTCGCCAGGACTATTACAATCATGTTGAATCTGAATGCCGCTTTCATAGGTGCTGTCCGTATCTCTTAATAACAGCATAAAGATACACAAAAAATCCATTCAGTAAATACTACTTGATAGAATTTATATCATAACAATAACACATACAGATCTGTTCGATAGTTCTGTACAGCTCAGCATCATCAATCTTATTATAGGTCGCCTTTCTGAATATATCCAGCAGGGCCCCATCTGAACAGCAAGGCCCATTTTTGTCAAAATCACACTCGTTAACTCGAAATTGCCAATCCAATTCTACTTCATCGATGTCTGGAATGAATTTTTTAGCGCACTCAGTAAAGAGAAGCATCATTTTAATCTGATTCATAATTTATGATTCTTTATGTCGTTTACAAATTTATATTATTTATAAAAACCGCAAATGACTGTTTACTATTTGCCCCCTATGCGAATAGTCGCTGAGTAACTAAAGACTAACTAAAAGTGCTGATTAATACAGAAATAGGGCAAAAAAGTAGGGTGTGACAACTAAAAGTTGCCACACCCCTGAATGTTTAACTGATTGAATATCTGTACGATATCTTTTAATACTCCTCCTCATTCCAGAAAAAATCATCCTTTGAAGGGTAGTCTGGCCAGATGTCTTCGATGCTTTCGTAAATCTCGCCGTCGTCTTCGAGTTCTTCAAGATTCTCTACCACTTCAGCCCATGCTCCTGAACGTGTAGCGTAATCTATAAGTTCTTCCTTGGTCGCTGGCCAAGGTGCATCTTCCAATTTTGATGCAAGTTCTAGTGTCCAATACATATTTTATACATTTAAATTATTAATAATCAATGTTTTTGACAAGATTTCCCATAAAGGGGGCGCAAATATAGATAAAAAAAATCAATGATGATATTCTTTTTGCTATTTTTGCATACAATTTTATAGTTTATTACAAAAATCCTGCAAGAATGGCATATTTAAAGGAAGAAAAATACGATGAGGCTACTACTGCCGCTATCGCCGGACATTATAAGGAGATACTTAGGCTTCTTGGTGAAGACCCTGAACGTGAAGGTCTTATAAAGACTCCGGAGCGTGTGGCCAAAGCACTTCAGTTCCTTACTCATGGTATGCAGCAGGATGGAGCAGAGATTCTCCGCAGCGCAATGTTCAACGAGGAATACCAGCAGATGGTCCTTGTCAAGGATATAGAACTGTATTCTACCTGTGAGCATCATGTAATGCCTTTCATAGGCAAGGCTCATGTGGCTTATATCCCAAACGGTACTATTACAGGGCTCAGTAAGATAGCCCGTGTCGTGGAGACTTTTGCACGCCGTCTCCAGGTGCAGGAAAGGCTTACTACGCAGATACGTGACTGCATTCAGGATACTTTGAATCCTCTTGGAGTCGCGGTTGTTATTGAGGCATCCCACACATGCATGACCCTTCGTGGAGTACAAAAGGCCAATGCAGTTACTACTACATCGGCCTTCAGCGGTATCTTCCTTCGGGATGAGCGAACCCGAAACGAATTCCTTAATCTTATCAGATAGTTTTCCTGCTATTTCAGATAAGCGTCTTGAACAACTTTAGCACTTCTGGCAATGAACTCACTCAGTTCCTTGCCCTTGAGCATGCCGTTGGAAAGCAGTGCAAGGTCTATGATCTGCTTGAGAATATCATTATCTTCCGCGAATGCCTCAAGATCTGACTTGTGGGCAGCTGCGGCAGTTTCCTTTGCTTCTGTAACTGTCCTCTTTACATCTTCCGATGCGTCCGAAGCTGCATCCGGAATCACCTGTGCAGGAGCCACCTGAGCCATCTTGGCCTCCATTATACGTGCAACCAGAGGATTCTCCATGTTTACAGTAATGTTGTACATCGCAGGCATCTCCCCGTAGAAGTTCATACCTCCTCCCATGGCTGACATCTCTCGGTAGCGTCGCATGAACTCACTCTGGGTAATGAGTACAGGAGCTGCATCTGCTCCGAGATTGTCTCCCTGCACATAGTACTGGTTTTCTTTTGGAAGAACACTTTGGAAAATTATCGAGAGGTCTTCCTGCTCGCTCTGAGACATTTCCGGACGTATCCTATCGTCTTTCTGAATCAGATTTTCGATGCTGTCGGAGTCTACACGGGCAAAACGTGAGTTCTCCACCTTTGTCTCCAGCAGATTCACAAAATGGCTGTCAAGCTGGCAGTCCAGCAGCAGGACATCGTATCCTTTTGCCTTTGCTGCCTCTATGAAACTATACTGGCCTTCCACGTCTGTAGCATAAAGGAACACAACCTTCTTATCTTTGTCAGTCTGGCCTTCCTCGATGGATTTCTTATAGTCCTCGATGCTGTAGTACTTGCCTTCGGTGTTCTTCAAAAGGCAGAACTTCATTGCCCTGTCGCAGAACTTCTCGTCAGAAAGCATTCCGTATTCAATGAAAAGCTTAAGGTTGTCCCATTTCTCCTCCAGCTGCTCTCTTTCGTTCCTGAATATTTCGTCCAGACGGTCTGCTACCTTCTTAGTAATGTATGTTGATATCTTTTTGACATTGGAATCGCTCTGGAGATAGCTTCGCGACACATTCAGAGGAATATCCGGAGAATCAATTACACCATGAAGAAGCGTGAGGAAGTCTGGAACGATATTGTCTACAGAGTCAGTCACGAACATCTGATTGCAATAGAGCTGGATCTTGTTGCGTGAAATCTCTACATTGTTCTTTATCTTAGGGAAATAGAGGATACCTGTGAGGTTGAAAGGGTAGTCAACATTCAGATGAATATGGAACAGAGGCTCATCGCCCATAGGGTATAGCGCCTTGTAGAATTCCTTGTAGTCTTCATCTTTAAGGTCAGCCGGCTTCCTTGCCCAGAGAGGCTCTACCTTGTTAATCACGTTGTCCTTGCCGAAGATCACAGGAACAGGCATGAATTTGCAGTATTTGCCAAGCAGACTCTCTATGCGGTTTTTTTCTGCAAACTCCTTCTCGTCCTCGGCAATGTAAAGTGTAATCACAGTGCCTCTGTCCTCCTTTACGCATTCCTCCATTTCGTACTCTGGAGACCCGTCGCAGCTCCACTTCACTGCCTTGGATCCATCTTTCCAGGATAGGGTCTCGATTGTCACTTTCTCTGCTACCATGAAGGCCGAATAGAAGCCCAGACCGAAATGTCCGATGATGCTGCTTAATTGGTCCTTGTATTTCTCAAGGAATTCTCCTGCACTTGAAAAAGCAATCTGATTGATATATTTATCAACTTCTTCCGCAGTCATTCCGATACCTCGGTCGATTACCTTGAGCGTTCTCTTCTTTTCGTCGAGTTCAATCCTGACAGAAAGTTCGCCGAGTTCACCAGAGAACTCACCGGAAGCAGCGAGCGCCTCCATCTTTCTGGTTGCATCTACTGCATTTGCTACAAGTTCCCTAAGGAAAATCTCATGGTCTGAATAAAGAAATTTCTTGATTACCGGAAATATGTTCTCGGTTGTTACTCCAATTTTTCCTGTTGTTGCCATTTTGCTGTTATATTTTATGTCTCTTTACTCTATTATAGTACACATTTTATAGTCAAATTGCGTTCCAACCCTTGAAATCTGCCAAAACGTCAGTCCGGACTGACAAAAAAAGGCGGCCGGAAAATCCGTGCCTCCAAAACAGGTTTAAATAATAGTACGTGTATCAGCCCTGTTTATTTGTACATGAACCTCTTGATACTCATCTTAGGAGTCTTTTCAAATGGTTCCGCTACATATTCTACAAGGTTCAGCTTGCTATATGCAGGCATAGCCTTATTAACCTCTGACATGATGATGGACTTATGAAGTTCGATATCCGTGCCTTCTTCCTTAGCCTTTGTTGAATCAAGATATACCAATGCAACGAGTCTCGCACCTCTATTGACAACCACAGACTCTACCACATAAGGCTGGTTGTTTACCACTGCCTCAATCTCTTCCGGATATATGTTCTGGCCGTTTGCAGAAAGAATCATGTTCTTGCTACGTCCCTTGATGAAGATATTGCCGTCCTTGTCCAGAAGTCCAAGGTCTCCTGTCTTCATCCAGCCATCTTCTGTAAATGCCGCTTCTGTTGCTTCTTCATTCTTGTAATATCCGCTCATAAGACTGACACCCTTTGCCTGAATTTCTCCAACTTTCTTATATGGGTCTTCTGAGTCAATACGTACGGTTACGAAATTTATAGCCTTTCCGCATGATTTCGGAACGAAATTATGCCAGTCCTCATATGCAAGCAGTGGTGCAGCCTCTGTCATACCATAACCTACCGTATATGGGAGCTTGAACTTCTTGAACCATTTTTCTACATCCGGATTAAGAGCTGCTCCACCCATTATTATTGCGCGGACATTGCCTCCGAAAGCATTCAGCAAAGTTGTGCGGATCTTCTTGAAGATGATCTGGTTCAGTCCTGGAATTGCGCAGATGACCTTCATGGCAGGTTTGTTTATTACCGGAGCTACCTTGCTCTTGAAAATCTTCTCCATTACGAGAGGTACGGTGATCACCAGATATGGCTTGACCTCTGCCATTGCTCCAAGGAGAAGTGCAGGTGTAGGGGTCTTTCCGAGATAATAGATCGACGAACCTCCGCAAAGAGGGTAGATCAGCTCGAACATCATGCCGTACATATGCGCCATTGGAAGCATCGATACTATCTTGTCTTCAGGGAATGAAGGGAGCCAATTCTGTCCGAACTCTACATTTGCTGAGATGCATTCATAACGAAGCATCACACCCTTCGGAGCACTTGTGGTTCCTGAAGTGTAATTGATTATTGCGAGGTTCTTGTCATTGCTAGTCGGGAATGACACGTCCGCAGCAGTGTAACCCTCTGGATGTTTCTCTGCAAAAAGTGTATCTATTTGCTCATTGATTTTTGTAATGCTCTCATCAGCTGCATACAGAAGAGAAAAGTCGCTTGATGATATGACGGCCTTGATGGTCGGCATCTTTTTAATATCAAGCTTGCTCCAGATGTCTGTGTCCGTAAGGAGTATTATACTCTCGGAATGGTCCACGAGATTATTTACGCTGTCCGGATGGAAATCCGCCAGAATAGGGACAACTACAGCTTCATATGTGTTTGCAGCGAAGAAGGTCACACCCCATCGTGCTGAGTTCTTTGCGCAGAGGGCAACCTTGTCTCCTTTTTTAAGACCGATGGCCTCAAAGAAAATATGGAATTTTTCAATCTGGGTGGCGAATTCGCCAAATGTGAAGAGCTCACCTCTGAAATTGCCCAGTGCCGGACGCTCCCAGTTATTCTTTATCGCTTCTTCAAGTCGTGTAAAGTAATGCTTCATTGTTTTTATTTGCTTTGTCATTAAAACTTCGCAAAAGTAGAAAAAACTGCGCTATAGCGCATTAATATTATTATCTTTGTGGCGAAACGCCATTTTTTGTGGTGATTTTTTACATCTAAACACTATAATTATGAGAGCAAAACCAATTGTCGCCCTTATCTACGACTTTGATGGCACTCTGTCTCCTGGTAATATGCAGGAATTCGGCTTCATCCAGGCAATAGGAAAGAAGCCTCAGGAGTTCTGGCAGGAGAGTGATGATATCGCATTAGGGCAGGATGCAAGCAATATCCTGAGCTATATGAAACTCATGTTTGACGAGGCACGCAAGGCAGGAATCAAGCTCCGTAGAGAAGACTTCAAGAGATTCGGCGCCTCTGTGGAACTTTTTAATGGAGTCAAGGAGTGGTTTTCCACCATAAATGAGTATGGAAAGGCAAAAGGTGTCAGGATCGAACACTATATCAACTCTTCAGGGCTTGCCGAGATGATTGAAGGTACTGCAATTGCGGGTGAATTCAAACGTATTTTTGCTTGCTCATTCCTATATAATAATGATGGTGAAGCGGAGTGGCCGGGAGTTGCCGTCGATTACACGGCCAAGACTCAGTTCCTTTTCAAGATCAACAAGGGTATCCTTAGCATAAGGGACAACAAGAAGGTCAATGAAAGCCAGGCCGAGGACAATAAGCGTATTCCGTTCCCTCATATGATATATTTTGGAGACGGAGAGACTGACGTTCCTTGCATGAAGATAGTCAAGATGTTCGGTGGCAATTCCATTGCAGTCTATAATCCTGAAATCAAGAAGAAGGTAAATGTTGCCAAGAAACTCCTTCGTCAGCATCGTGTGAACTTCATCACACCTGCCGACTATACAAAAGAGAGCAGAACCTATAAAATAGTCTGCTCTATAATAGATAAGATAAAAGCTGATTTCGAATTGTCGAAACTCTCAAGGTAACGGTCATTTGACCGTTACCTTTAATTTTGCATAAGCTCTTTCCGCTTTTGCAAGCGCTGCAGTAACTGAATCATCGGTGGCCAGAATCACTCCGACGCGTCTGTGTCCTGCTATCTCAGGCTTTCCGAAGAACCGTATCTGAACTCCCGGTTCTTCAAGCACCTTGTCCACGTTGCAGAATTCATACTCGCGGGTATTTCCTTCCACAACAATGGCCTTTGATGCCGATGGACCGTAGAATTTAACCTCCGGAATAGGAAGACCGAGGATTGCACGTGCATGAAGTCCGAATTCCGACATGTCCTGAGATATCATAGTCACCATTCCGGTGTCATGCGGTCTTGGGGAGACCTCGCTGAATATAACTTCCTCTCCTTTTACGAAAAGTTCCACACCGAAGATTCCATAGCCTCCGAGAGCGTCAGTGATGGCTTTTGCAATAGCTTCAGCCATCTCGATTGCAGGCTGTGACATTGTCTGTGGCTGCCACGACTCACGGTAGTCTCCGTCCACCTGATGATGTCCGATAGGCTTCAGGAATGTTGTGCCGCCGCTGTGCCTTACGGTAAGCAGGGTAATCTCGTAGTCAAAGTTCACGAAACCCTCCACGATTACCTTTCCGCCTCCGGCACGTCCACCTTCCTGAGAAATCTTCCATGCCTTGTCAATATCCTCCGGTGACTTTATAGTACTCTGGCCGTGTCCGGACGAACTCATTACCGGCTTCACTACGCATGGAATGCCGATCTCCTCGACAGCCTTGTCAAATTCCTCTCTTGTCAGGGCAAAACGGTATGGCGATGTAGGTATTTCGAGTTCCTCAGCAGCAAGGCGGCGTATGCCTTCACGGTTCATTGTGAGTCTGGTTGCCTTGGCTGTCGGTATCACATTGAAACCATCTTCTTCCAGTTTTACGAGCCGGTCTGTGGCAATTGCCTCAATTTCTGGGATAATGAAATCTGGATTTTCTTCGCGGATTACAGCCTCCAGGGCATCTCCGTCCAGCATTGATAGGACATGGCTTTTGTGGGCCACATGCATGGCTGGTGCATTTTCGTACTTATCAAGTGCCACGACCTCCACTCCGTATCTCTGGAGTTCTATAGTAACTTCCTTTCCGAGCTCCCCAGAGCCGCAGAGAACCGCCTTTTTGCCGGATTTTGTGAATGTAGTACCGATGTTTGCCATAATATATAAGGATTTATTTTCCGTAACGTTTAAGGATTGTTTCACCATAAGCATCTATACGCCTGTCTCTGAAGAAAGGCCATCCGCGACGTACATATTCAGTCCTGTCAAGGTCTATCTCAACAACCTTGACGCCTTCCTCGTCATTGCCGAATTCTGCGAGAAGTTCTCCCTGCGGGCCTGTTGCAAATGAACGTCCCCAGAATTTGATACCCTTCGTAATACCTGTAGGGTCATCCTCCTGTCCGGTACGGTTCACTGTGATTACAGGAAGCCCGTTTGCTACGGAATGACCTCTCTGCACAAGCTGCCATGCGTCACTTTGCACCTTCTGTTCTTCGACTGGGTCTGTGTAGACACCACCGATGGCAGTAGGGTAGATCAGCATCTGTGCACCGTTGAGCGCCATACATCTTGCTGCCTCCGGATACCACTGGTCCCAGCATACAAGCACTCCCAATGTGCCGACAGAGGTCTCGATAGGCTGGAATCCCATATCGCCAGGTGTAAAATAGAATTTTTCGTAGTAACATGGGTCGTCCGGGATATGCATCTTGCGGTATTTTCCTGCAATGCTTCCGTCCTTTTCCATTACAACCGCTGTATTGTGATAGATGCCGGCAGTCCTGCGCTCAAAGAGCGAGAGCACAATCACTATTCCAAGCTCCTTTGCGAGAGCACCATATGTCTCAGTAGAGGGCCCTGGTATAGGCTCGGCAAGATCGCAAAGTGATGCTTCTTCGTGTTTGCAGAAATATACTGAGTTATGCAGCTCCTGAAGTACCACGAGCTGAGCTCCCATCTCCGCACATTTGCGGATGTTTCCTTTTAGTTTTTCTATGTTTGCCGGAATGTCAGGTCCGCAAGACTGCTGTACCATTCCTACCTTAAGTATGTTCATGTCTGTAAAATTTATCTTAAATAACCTTCCGGGAATTGCATTGTGATGCAGTGGAGTGAGCCGTGGCCGGAGAGAAGAGGCCGGCAATCTATAATGATTACCTCTCTGTCCGGGAATACATCCTGAAGTCTCTTGCGAGCCACCTCATCAAGTGGCGATCCGGCACCTGGGAGAAGTACTGCTCCATTAATGATCAGGAAGTTGGCATATGATGCCGGCAGTCTGTAATCCTCAAGATACAGTGGCTCCGGGAGGGGAAGAGGTATCAGGTTATATGGTTTGCCGTCCAGTGTCCTGAAACTGCGCAGCTGCTTCTCCATTGCTGCGAGTGGTTCATAATGTGGGTCGTCCGGGTCTGTGCACTGCATGTAAGCAATTGTGTCTGGAGAACAGAACCTGGCCAGAATGTCCACGTGGCTGTCAGTGTCGTCACCAATTATAGTACCATTCTCCAGCCAGAGGATTCTCTTAAGACCGAAGGCTCCACAGAGTTCTTCCTCTATTTCCTCCTGGCTGAGATATTCGTTTCTGTTTACGGAACAGAGACATTCGGTTGTCGTCAGCATCGTGCCGCAGCCGTCGGAGTCAATGCTTCCACCCTCTAGTACGTACGGACGCATGTCCACACCCATGACGTCCTCCTGAAACGCTCCCTGGAGGTATATGTTCTTTGTTATCTGATTGTCAAGGTCTGACGCAAATTTCAGACCCCAGCCGTTGAACACGAAATCGTAAAGGTACTTCTGCCCCCCGTCTCCGTATACACTTATTCCTCCGTGGTCGCGAGCCCAAGTGTCGTTAAGAGGGGATTCGTAAAATCGGATTTTATCGAAATTGATATCGATGCCTTTAGATTCTGCTATTCGTGAGATATCTGACTTGCACTCCTGAATGTCTCGTGTCACAATCATGAGAGGCTCGAACCTGAGTATGTTATATGCTATGTCTACATAACATGAAAGCACATTTTCAAGCTCAAACCATTCTGTTTCACAATGGGGCCATGTCAGCTGTACTCCGCTCTGCATCTCCCATTCTGCCGGTAATCTGCTCATAGTCTGAAATATATTATTTAATATCATACAAAGATAATAAAAAAAGAAGACGTCCCATATGTTTAGAGACGTCTTCTGAATATTTTTGAGTTGTATATTACTAGAATGAAATCACTACTGCTCTGCTAAGCTCCGGTTTTGCATCTGCCTTGACTACTTCTGATTTTATAATCAGTCTCTCTTTCGAGATACCGTATTTTGTTGTCAGAAGGTCGAATACGTATTTTCCACGTGCTTCGCTGAGGTGCTGATTACGCTTCTGTGTGCCAGTGTTGCTGTCGGCTGTTCCCATGATTGTTACATATATCTTGGTGTCCTTATCTGCAGTTGCGATAAGATTCTTTGCAAGGAAGTCAAGATGATGAAGTTCCTTGTCCGATAGTTTGGTCTGTCCGATGTTGAAATACACTGCTGCTGGAGTCATATTGTCAAAGAATGCCGTTGCTTCCATCTGAGGCTGATTCTTGAGGGCTTCTACCTGTTTGGCAAGTGTGCCGTTCTTCTTCTGGAGGTTTGCATTCTCCACTTCAAGTGCAGCATTTGCTGCTTCCAAAGCTATAATCGCGGTTTCAAGAATCTGGGTCTTTTCAGCATTAGCAACCTCCATTGCTCCGAGGATTGTGCTTGTTCTTACGAATTCAGGCCACCCGAGATCTACGGCAACTCCGGCAGTGACTGTAGGAAGCAAGGCCACTCCGCTTGAGTTCACAACTCTTCCGTTTACGATTGTTGCCCTCATGTCTATGATAAGGTCAAGCCTGTAACCTAGCCTCAGGTTGTGGAGGAGTCCCACGCCGGCCGCGATTTCGTTATTTCCAAACTCCACGTTGTCAAGACCGTATGAGCGGAAATATCCGGTGTGTACATATGGTACAAAGTTCCAGAAGCGTGTGTCGCTATATCCACCGATAGAATTGGAAATATTCCATAGGAAATCCCCGTGAATGTACATATATCCGGCTTTCTGATTATATTGGTTCCTGTCCTTGTCGAGTGTCGATCCAAGCAGGCCCGGAGTGTCTGACCACATTTGCATGCTTATGCCCTGGTAACCTACCCTCATACCGATTGTAGGAGTGAACCATTTGCCGAAATTCGCGTCGATGCTTGGGGCAATCTTCCCGTCAAAGTTGTCGTTGAGAAGGAAGTTTATACCGCCTCCTACGCCTACGAACCAGTTGTCCCAGAATCCGTTGGTCTCATAAGGACCGCGGACTATGTTACCGAATTCATCCCTGTTACTTTCACCTTGTGCTTGTGCATCCGGTGTCGCTGCAAAGATTGCAGCTGCAAGAGCCGCAGCTCCCATAATAAAATTAAGACGTTTCATAACCACTACTAAATTTAATGAGTCATGAAACGTCCCTATACAAATTTGGTGTAAAACCGTATTTCTGGTGAAAAAATGTTTAATTTTCTTTCTTATGCTGTTCCATTTCAGCCTCTACGGTAGGAGCTGAATCCTTGTATTTGAAGCGTCTGATCTTCTGAGTTGCAGTCTTTTCGAAAGGTTCCTTCATCACTTCCACCGAACTTACCTGAGAAGATTTATTTACACTCTTATTGGTTATGCTGAGAATCTTCTTCTTCCAGCTGTCGATCTTCTCGTAGATCTTGTCCTCGCTTTCCTTATCCCAATCTATATAGTTCTCCAATGGCTGTACAAGGGCAACGAGACGTCCGTCACGCTCAACTACGATGGACTCGCTGACACCCTCGACATTGTTGAGTATATTTTCTATTTCTTCAGGGTATATGTTCTCTCCCGAGGGGCCGAGAATCATGTTGCTGTTGCGTCCTTTGATGTAGAAGCGTCCCTTTTCGTCCTGTACTGCAATGTCGCTGGTACGGAACCATCCGTCTTCGGTAAAAACACTCTTGGTACGTACAGGGTCCTTATAATATCCAAGCATCACGTTAGGACCCTTGGCAACGATTTCTCCTTCTCCAGTCTCCGGATTTACGTTATGGAGCTTGAGCTTTACGTTATATACAGGGTAACCCATGACTCCTACTCCCCTCCATCCGTTCATCGCATAACCAAGAAGTGGAGATGTTTCTGTAAGACCGTATCCGATGGCATAAGGGAATTTTGCCTTGAGCAGGAAGGATTCTACTTCAGGGTCGAGCTTTGCTCCACCGATTCCGTAGAATGTTATGCATCCTCCGAATGTTTTCTTGAGCTTTATGCCTATGATTCTGCACATAAGGCCGTTCATGTGCTCGTTCATCCATGTAAGTGTGCGGCTCTTCTGGATAGTAGGGAGTACGCTTCCTTTATATACTTTCTCGATAATCATCGGCACTGTGAGCATCGTGGTAGGTTTGACGATCTTCATTGCCTTCATGAGCAATGAGGCCACAGGAGGTTTTGGAAGATAATAAACCGTCGAGCCGGTGTACATCGGATACAGCATTCCAAGTGTCATCTCGAGAGTATGTGACATAGGCAAAATAGACAGCCATCTGTCCTTTTCTCCTCTTTTGCATGAATGGTAACATGTTATCACATTCGAAGCCAGATTCCTGTGGCTTAGAACAACACCTTTGGCGCTTCCTGTAGTGCCTGATGTGTAGATGATTGTGGCAATGTCCTCAGGGGTAGGTACGGTTGTACGGCCGTCGCATGTGAATCTGTTATCGTCTGCCTTGATGACGTCAAAGGTGTCCATCTCGATGACAAGCGTCATCCTGTCGATTATTTCCTGACTGATCTTTCCTGCCAGTTTCCTTGAAACGAAGATTACCTTGCTCTCGGAGTGGTTGATGATGTTGGTGACTTCATTCTCTGAACTGTCGGGGAGTATAGGAATTGATATTCTGCCGAATGAAACGGTTGCAAAGAAGGCAACAGACCAGTTTGGCATGCTCTGGGAAAGGAT
>JAEIGA010001927.1_pt1 | contig 33032 bp, 41 predicted proteins | sample 9270691 | NCBI WGS metagenome assembly JAEIGA01 (sample SAMN17057246, study PRJNA624740) | gut metagenome | biome: biome; isolation source: fecal sample | host: Bos grunniens | place: China: Xizang | collected 2019 | reverse complement strand
CGTCCTCGACTGTCCGCTTAGCATAGATTCAATATGGGCACACATAGTAGCACCGACGCACTCACTATCTACTGTAATTTTGGGATTTCTTATGGCTTTTTTCGGACAGTCGAGGACGCCTGTCCCTACGGATAGGTTGAATTTCGGACAGTTGGCGCCTGTACCTACAAACAGTAAACAGGTGTTAGAGCTATATTTACAAAAAATCACGGCAGCTTAAAACTACCGTGATTAACTTTTATTTCGCGTTCATCTTGAGATAAGCATTGATAAATTCGTCTATCTCTCCGTCCATAACCGCGGATATATTTCCGTCCTCGTGACCTGTTCTCGTATCTTTAGCCAGCGTATAGGGCATAAATACGTATGAGCATATCTGTGAGCCCCACTCGATATTGGTCTTATTGCCCTTGATATCCTCAATGGTGTCAAGACGCTCGCGGAGCTTAATTTCCATAAGCTTTGCCTTGAGCATCTTCATAGCCGTCTCCTTGTTCTGGAGCTGTGAACGCTCTGTCTGACAGCCGACCACGATGCCCGTGGGCTTGTGGAGAATTCTTATAGCCGAGTCGGTCTTGTTGATATGCTGTCCGCCCGCTCCGCTTGAACGGTGGGCTGTGACCTCAATATCCTCCTCACGAATCTCAACCTTGTCAATATTATCAAACTCGGGCATTACCTCGATGGACGCGAAAGAGGTCTGGCGTCTGCCTGCGGCATCAAAGGGGGATACGCGAACAAGTCTGTGTACGCCGTTTTCTGCCTTGAGGTAGCCGTAGGCGTTAAGTCCCTCTACCATTATGGTAGCGCTCTTTATTCCCGCGGCATCTCCGTCCAGCCAATCGAGAAGCTTATATTTGTAGCCTCTGCGCTCTGCCCAGCGGGTTATCATACGGTATAGCATCTGTGCCCAGTCCTGAGCCTCCGTACCGCCCGCACCCGGGTGGAAGGAAACTATGGCATTGTTTTTGTCGTATTCTCCCGAAAGGAGTATCTCAATTCTCTTAGCCTCGGCTTGCTTTGCTATCTCGGAAAGTTCTGTTTCTACCTCCTTGATATAGCCCTCCTCGTTTTCCTCTATTGCCATTTCCGCAAGAGTTATGGCGTCCTCAAGGCGTGCCTTCAGTGCCTCGTAGTTTTCGATGGTGTCCTTCGTCTGCTTGAGCTTCTGAAGAACGGTAGAGGAATTTTCCTGATTTGACCAGAAATCGGGGTCAAGAGTCTGCTTGTCAAGCTCCTCGGCGGTAGCCTTAAGCTGGTCTATGCGGAGAGCTGAGCCCAGATCGTCAATATCTGCTCTCATTCCTATAAGCTTATATTTTGCTTCTTCAAGTGCGATTATCAAATGAAACCTCCCACGGCACAGTGCCGCTATATCTTGTCTGAATTTAACTAACACCCTATTATATCATATCTTTTGCGCTTTTGCAAGGGGTTTATTATCTAATTATATTACGCAAAAAATAAAGGTTCTTATTGACTTTCTCTTTATTTAGTTTTATAATATAACTGTAAAAATATAATTAAGAAGGAGGAAACAAAAATGACTGTAACCAAAGACTCTATTATCGGGGACGTTCTTGATTACAATCCCGGTACTGCACAGTTCTTTTTCGAGATAGGAATGCACTGCCTCGGATGCCCCTCTGCAAGAGGAGAGTCCATAGCTGACGCTTGCGCAGTTCACGGAACAGACGCAGATGCGCTTATCAAGAAGATAAACGAGTTTCTCGCAAAGTAATTGCGGGGTATTTTGGGAGCTGCCGCAGCCGCGGCGGCTCCCCTTAGCGGAGAAAAGAATGAACCTACCAAAAATAAGCAAAAGACTTGAGGCGGCAGCCTCTTTTGCGCAAAGAGGCGTGAGAATTGCCGATATCGGCACAGACCACGCGTATTTGCCTATATATTTGTACACCTCGGGAATAATTAGCGGCGGCGTAGCCTCGGATATCAACGAGGGTCCTACCGACAGAGCGAGAGCAAACGTAAGAGGATGGGGAGCGCAGGGGGCTATAAGCGTTCTGCGAACCGACGGGCTTTCGGGAATTGAGGAATACTCTCCCGACAATATATTTATTCTCGGTATGGGCGGGGAGCTTATTGTAAAAATACTTGATGACGCTCCTTGGGTCAAAAACGGCAAGCGCTTAGTGCTTCAGCCAATGACGCATCCCGAGATACTGAGAGAATATCTGTATAAAAACGGCTTTGATATAATAGACGAGCGTATCGTTGAGGATGACAAGCTGTACCAGATAATTTGCGCCGAATACAGCGGCAATATCTATACCCCTACCGAGAGTGAGCTGTATTTTGGAAAGCTCAATATAGAGCGTGGTGGAGAGTTACTTGAAAAGCTCCTTTTACACGCCAGAGCTGTTTATGAGCAGAGAATAAAGGGAAAAATGCTTGCGGGAGCGGATAGCTCCTGTGAGGAACGAATGATAAGCAATATAGACTGTATATTGAGGGGAGAGAAGATATGACCGTAAGAGAGCTTTACAGAGAGCTTGAAAAAAGAATACCGAGCTCGCTTTCCTGTCCGTGGGATAACGATGGACTTCTGTGCTGTCCCGAGGGGGCAAGAGAGGTCAAAAGGGTGCTTATAACTCTTGACGTTACGGGTCAGGTCACCGATTATGCCATAGATAAGGGCTACGATTGCATAATATCCCATCATCCCTTTATATTTAAGGGTATAAAGGCGCTGGATGCGGAGGGCGCTGTTTCGGCAAAGGCTATGAGGCTTATATGCGCGGGTGTTTCGGTAATGTCCTTTCACACAAGGCTTGACGCGGTAGAGGGCGGAGTAAACGATACTCTTTGCACTCTTCTGGGACTGTCGGATATAAGCTGCCTTGAGGGGGAGGGAATACCTCTTGGCAGAGTGGGAGGTCTTGAGGCGGCTATGAGCGCCGAGGACTTTGCCGCCCTTGTGAAAAAGACCTTGGGCGCGCCCTTCGTGCTTTTGAGCGACGCAGGTGTGGCGGTAAAAAGGGTTGCGGTCCTCGGCGGCAGCGGAAAGGATATGATAGAGGCGGCGCGTGCGTCGGGAGCGGATACCTTCCTTAGCGGACGGCTTGACTATCACCCTATGACAGACGCTGTTGACGAAAGGATATCGCCTATGAATCTTTTGGAGGCGGGGCATTTTTACACCGAGCAGCCCGTGTGCGGAGCGCTTAAGGAAATGATAGGTGAAATTGACACCGATATCCTCTGCGATATATATTCAAGCAACGTAATAAAGGCTATCTGAAAAGGAGAAAAGGTATGGTATACGTAGTTTCCGACCTTCACGGGTCGTTTGATAAGTTTAAGAGGCTTCTTAAGGAGATAAAATTTAACGACAACGACGTTATGTACGTTTTGGGGGACATAGTTGACTACGGGGAGGAGCCCATAGAGCTTCTGTGCGACCTTAGTATGAGATATAACGTAATACCAATAGTGGGCGACCACGATTTTCGGGCATTGAAGCTTCTGGGTGAGCTTGATAAGATGCTCAGGGGAGAGTCTACTCCCGACCCCGAGGTCATAGGAGCTATGACTGAGTGGATACAGGACGGCGGTCAGAAGACTATGGAGGGATTTAAGGCGCTTGACGAGGATATGAAGGAGGGCGTGCTTGAATATCTGGAGGATATGTCGCTCTACGAGGAGGTAGAGGCGGGAGGAAAGAAGTATCTGCTCGTTCACGCTGGAATTGCGGATTTTGACGCGGATACGCCTCTTGACGACTATATGCCCGAGGACTTTATCAGCGAGCCCGCCGACGTTGAGCGTCAGCTTATGGACGGAGTTACTATGATAGTGGGTCACGTGCCTACCTACGAGATAGAGGGCGCAGAAAAGGGTAAGATATATCACGGAGAGGGCGCGGTGGCTATTGACTGCGGCGCGGCATTCGGAGAGCCCTTGGCTTGCCTCTGCCTTGATAACGGTAAGGAATACTATATTTATGACTGAGCTTAAAAAGGATAGCACCGTAGAGCTTGATATTACCGACATCAACAATCTGGGCAACGGAGTCGGAAGAATTGACGGCAGGGTAGTGTTCGTCCGCGGGGCTGTCAGCGGCGACAGAGTAAAAGCAAAGGTAATAAAGATAAACAAGAGCTTTGCGGTGGCAAAGCTCTTGGAGGTCATCACCCCTTCGGAGCATCGGCTCTGCGGGGATTTTTGCGGTGCGCCTCTATCCTGCGGCGGCTGTGTTTACAGACATATTACATACGAGCACGAGCTCGGACTTAAGCGCGGATATGTAAAGGCGGCATTCGCGAAGGCGGGACTTGGTGACGCTGACGTGTTACCCGTGCTGTCGACGGGTAAGGTGTCGGGCTATCGAAACAAGGCGCAGTATCCCGTGGCTAAGAATAAAAACGGAATCTACGCGGGATTTTACGCCGCAAAGACTCATAGCGTATTGCCCGCCGAGGACTGCGCTATACAGAATGAAGCCTTCTCGAAAATAGTCAGAGCGGTCTGCGCCTTTGCCGAAAATAACGGCTGGAGCGTATATGATGAGGAAAGCGGACGTGGGCTTTTGCGTCACATATATCTGCGTATAGGCGAGATAACGGGTGAGATAATGCTTTGCCTCGTTATAAGCGGCGATAGTCTTCCCAAGGAAGAGAAATTTGTCGAGGAAATAAGCGCTCGCTTCCCAGAAATAGCGAGTATTATGCTCAATAAAAATGCGGAGAACACCAACGTGGTGCTGGGCAAGGAATATAGAACTCTCCGGGGCAAGGGGGGTATTGAGGACGAGCTTTGCGGACTTAGATTTTTTATCAGCCCTGATTCCTTTTATCAGGTGAACCGAGAGGGTGCGGAGCTGCTCTATACCAAGGCGGCAGAGATGGCGCAGCTTTCGGGCGACGAGATAATGATGGACCTTTATTGCGGAACGGGAACCATAGGTTTATCTATGGCGCATAAGGTCAAGACCCTTTGCGGAGTAGAGATAGTCAAGAGCGCGGTAGAATGCGCTAAGGAAAACGCCGAGCGCAACGGCATCAAAAACGCGCGCTTTATATGCGCTGATGCGGGAGATAAGCAGACCATACTTGACGCGGCAGGCGGTGTGCGCCCCGACGTTGTGGTAATGGACCCCCCAAGAAAAGGAAGCACAAAGGAGCTTGTTGATTGTCTTGCGGATATAGGAGTGCCGAAGATAGTTTATATTTCCTGCGACCCCGACACTTTGGCTCGTGACGCTGCGTGGTTTGTTGAAAGAGGTTACACGATAGGACAGGTTCAGCCCGTGGATATGTTTCCGAGGACAGGGCATGTTGAATCTGTCGTTTGTCTCACACGCACTTTGGATAACTAAGTTCGCTCTTAAGGACGCGGCCTTAAGCCTTCCCTTGTTAGGGAAGGGGGACCGCGATAGCGGTGGATGAGTAGTCCATACATGCGAGGTAACAAATGAAAGCATATAACAAAGATTTGGTCAGCAACGCACAGGCTCTGCGAAAAAACATGACCCCCGAAGAAAAGCACCTTTGGTATGATTTTCTTAAGCGGTTACCAATGAAGGCGCACAGACAATATAACATTGGAAACTATATCGTTGATTTTTATATTCCAAAAAAACAACTTGTTATAGAAATTGACGGGATACAGCATCTAACGGAAGAACATAAAGAAAAAGACCAAGAAAGAGATAAATTTCTTGAAGGACAAGGCTTGAGGGTGCTAAGATTTCCAAACGAGAGCATACGTAAAAATTTTTCCGAGGCGTGTCAGGTCATACTAAATCACATAGAAGTTAAATTTGAGGATTTAAAAGAAAGTTAGTTTGCGTCAAAAACTACTCATCCGTCACGGCTTCGCCGTGCCACCTTCCCTGACAAGGGAAGGCTTGGACGCGAACTCGGCTTTGCGCACCGTCAATTTTTGAGTAAAGCTCAAAAGTTCGTTTTACAGCAGTAACGGTTAACACATTAAAACTTAAAAAACGAAACAGAGGATAGAGAAATGATACATTCATTTTTGATTATCGGGCAATCGAATATGGCGGGGCGAGGATCTCTTCCCGAAGCCGAGCCGCTTGATACAAACGGCGGAAGGCTGAAGGTCTTGCGCAACGGAAGATGGCAGAATATGTACCGACCGGTGAATCCTGACCGTCCTTTTTCGGGGACCTGTCTTGCCGAAAGCTTTGCCAAGGCGTATTCCGACGAGCATCCCGACGTTGACGTGGGAATAATACCTTGCGCAGACGGGGGGACCTCACTTGACCAATGGAGGGAGGGCGGATTGCTGTTCGACCACGCGGTCTATTCGGCAAGACTTGCTATGAGAACGTCGCATCTTGTGGGTATCCTTTGGCATCAGGGAGAAGCCGATTGCGGTGATGCCCGTTATCCGTTGTATCTGGACAAGATAACCGACGTTATGAATGCCCTGCGTCGGGAATTGAACGCCGAGGACGTACCTCTCGTCGTTGGCGGCTTGGGTGACTTTTTGAGGGACAGAATCGAAAATCCCGCGCTTGTTAACTATATATACGTAAATCAGGCGCTTATCAGATTTGCCGAGCTTACCGCGCATACCGCCTTTGCTTCTGCCGAGGGGCTTACGTCAAATCCCGACAATCTGCACTTTAACCATCGCTCTCTGCAGGAATTCGGGTTGCGATATTACGCCGCCTTTAAAGCTGTGGAGGATAAAAACCGTATTTTTGACCAAAAGAGTAAGATGGATGATGCGGTGCGCACGGAGATGGAATTGTTATAAAATATGCGTTGGTTATTGAAAAGACCTGCAAAAAGCACGGATTACCTTTCTTAAATCTACATCATCATTTCTATTTTGATTGGAGAAAGTATACCACCGACGGATGCCATCCGAATGAAGAAGGACACTGTTTGCTTATGCTGGCTGTCAAGGCTGAATTAACTGCTTTGAGTGATAAAAATTGATAAAATTATATTAATAAATAAAAGCATTGGAGAAACAAAATGAAATACGTAGTTGACCATGATTACCACATACACACACAGCTCTCGCCTTGCTCAAGCGACCCCGAGCAGAATGCAGAGAGATTGCTTCGATATGCCAAGGAAAACGGTTTTAAGCGTATCTGCGTTACCGACCACTATTGGGATGCCCAGACCGAGGGAGCAACAAATTGGTACAGACCCCTTGACTTTGAGTGCATTTCAAGTATTTGTCCGCTGCCTCAGACCGAGGGCGTAGAGTTTTTGTTCGGTGCGGAGACTGAATTTAACAAGGAATTCAGGATAGGTATGCCCGTCTCGCGCTTTGATTCCTTTGATTTCGTGATAATTCCCACCACTCATTTGCACATAACGGGTCTTACCATTGAGCCCGAGGATGCAACAAGCGAGGATACGAACAGAATAAGAGCCGAGCTGTGGGTGAAGCGTCTGGATGCTTTGCTTGACCTTGATCTGCCATTTCACAAAATAGGAATTGCCCATCCTGCGTGCAGGCTCATAAACAAGAAATCTACGGAGGATTATCTTGACGTTCTCACAAGGATTTCCTCTAACGATATGGAGCGTTTGTTTGCCAAGGCGGCGAAGCTAGGTTGCGGAATAGAGATCAATCAGAGCGACGTAAATCAAATGATGATAGCTCCCGACGAGGTCAGCCGTATGTTCAAGATAGCCAAGAATATGGGTTGCAAGTTCTATTTGGGAAGCGATGCTCATCATCCAAAGGCGCTTGACAGTGCCAAGGAGCGCTTTGAGTATGCGGTAGATTTACTCTGTCTTGAGGAGAGCGACAAGTTTTTTATAAGCTGATCGGGAGGTTTAGAAATGTTGGATAGCCTTATACCTATGATACTTGGCGCGTTGATATCGGTTATAGGTATACTTAATATAAGGGGAGATATCCGTTCTCTTCACTGGTATCACAGACAAAGGGTCTCTCCCGAGGACGTAAAGCCCTACGGAAGGCTTGTTGGCATAGGAACTCTTTTATGCGGCGCAGGCTGTGTGGTATTCGGTATTTTCAGTCTTATTGCCAATATGATAGCTATGCCCTTATTCACTGTAATGGGCGGTGCTTTGTTGCTTGTGTGTGTGGCAATAGGCTTGGTAATTGTTTTTGCCGCAATGTTCAAGTATAACAAGGGGATTTTTTAATCGGAGAGCTGTTGCGGAACATTCTGTACAAGCAACGAGGAGGCTCTTATTTAAGAGATGAAAACTGAAAAATAAAAGTAAGCATAGGTAAAATATGAAAATAATGGCATATAACACACAGCATTGCGCAAGCTACCTTACCCGTAGGATAGATTTTGAGCTGATAGCGGATATAATAAAGGAGAGCGGAGCTGATATAGTGGGGCTTAACGAGATAAGAGGAAAGGGGCTGACACCCGAGTATAAGGAGCAGACCGAGATACTCTCTCGCCTTACGGGAATAGAGCAAGGTTATTTTGCGCGTGCTATATTTATTCAGGGCACCGAGCCCTACGGAAACGCTCTTCTCTCCAAGTACCCAATAGTGTCGGCAGAGGTCATCCCCGTACCCGACCCCGAGGTAAGGGGGTATAACGGATATTACGAAACGAGATGCTTGCTCAAGGCAAAGCTTGAGAACGGACTTACAGTGATGGTCATACATTTCGGACTCAATCCCGACGAGCAGGAAAATGCGGTCAGGACGGTGATTGACAACCTTGAGGATGAGAGGTGCATACTTATGGGAGATTTCAACGTGACTCCCGACAATCCTGTGCTTGCTCCCATAAGAGCGCGTATGAAGGACACGGCGGAGCTTTTTGAGTGCGAAAAGCTCAGCTTTCCCTCGGATGAGCCGAGAATAAAGATAGATTATATTTTCGTATCCCCGGATATAGAGATAAAAGCGGCTGATATTCCTGCGGTAGTAGGCTCTGACCACAGACCTCATACCGCTGATATAGAATTTTAAAATATTCAGGAGGCATAAAAATGTTGAACAAAACAATAGTACTCAATAACGGCTACGAGATACCCTCTGTGGGCTTTGGAACGTGGAAGACTCCCGACGGAGAAACTGCCGTAATGGCGGTAAAAAAGGCGGTTGAATGCGGATACACCCATATAGATACTGCCGCCGCATACAAGAACGAGAAAAGCGTTGGAGCGGCTATCAGGGAGTGCGGAGTACCCCGTGAGCAGCTTTTTGTTACAAGTAAGCTTTGGAATACCGAGAGAGGATATGAAAAGACCAAGGCGGCGTTTTACAAGACCCTTGAGGACCTTGGACTTGACTACCTTGACCTTTATCTTATACACTGGCCCGCAAACGCGGTTCAGTTTGACAATTGGGCAGAGATAAACGCCGAGACCTGGAGAGCCTTTGAGGAGCTTTATGAGGAGGGAAAAATAAAGTCGATAGGACTTAGTAACTTTATGGTCTGCCACCTTGAAGAGCTTATGAAGACCGCTAAAATAAAGCCTATGGTAAATCAAATAGAGTACCACCCCGGATATATGCAGGACGGAGTAGTTGATTACTGTAAGAAGAACGGAATTTGCGTTGAGGCTTGGAGCCCTATCGGCTCGGGAAGGCTTCTTGAAAATCCCCTGCTTCTTGAGATAGCCGCAAAATACGGCAGGTCGGTGGCGCAGATATGCATCCGCTGGTGCTTGCAGAACGATATTCTTCCTCTGCCGAAATCGGTGACACCCTCAAGAATTGAGGAGAATCTTAAGGTGTTCGATTTTGAAATTTCCGATTGCGATATGAAGAGGATAAACGCTATGGAGCTTTGCGGATGGTCGGGACACAGACCTGAGAGCGTTACCTTCTGAAAATTTCGGAATGAACAAAAAAGCGTTTATATATATCATAATTGCGGGAATGCTGTGGGGAACGTCAGGGCTTTTCGTAAGCGCCCTGGCGCCCCTGGGCTTTTCCTCCTTACAGATGACAGCCGCAAGAGCCGCAGTGTCCTTTCTGTGCTTTTTTACATACGTTCTTCTATTCAAAAGGGAGGCGCTTAAGGCTCGTCTGTCACAAATGTTGTTTTTTTTAGCTCACGGAATATCAATATTCGGAACGGCGTATTGCTATTTTTCGGCTATGCAGATGACCTCGGTATCCACCGCGGTAGTGCTGATGTATACCGCGCCTATATTCGTTACCGTCTTTTCGGTCATCTTCCTCGGCGAGCGGCTTACTCCCTTAAAGACGGTAGCCATAGCTCTTATGCTTGTGGGCTGCTGCCTTGTTTCGGGAATTATCGGCGGCATGAAATTCGATGCAGTGGGAATACTTGTAGGCTTTTTGTCGGGGCTGTGTTACAGCGTGTACAATATTATTACCAAGATAGAGATGCGCAAGGGATTCGACCCCATATCCACCTCTATGTACGGATTTTTCTTTATGACGCTTATAGGCTGCTCTGTGTGCAAGCCTTGGGAGATAGTCAGCCTTTCATCGTCGGTATGGACAGTCGTTTTGCTTATAGGTATGGGCGTTGTAACTACCGTGCTTCCGTATTTCTTTTATACCTTGGCTATGAGAGATATGCCCGCGGGCACGGCTTCGTCGCTCAGCATAGTTGAGCCCTTGGCGGCAACTATTTTCGGCATAGCATTTCTGTCACAGGTTCCCGACCTGCTTTGTGCCCTTGGAATAGTTATAATATTTGCGGCTATCGTACTTTTGGGTATGGCTGAAAACAAAAAAGAAAAAACAGCAGAGAAAACAGGAGAAAAGAAGAAATGAAAATAACCTTTTTTGGAACTGCGGCTTCCGAGGGCTTTCCGGGATTGTTTTGTAGCTGCAAATATTGTATTAGAGCCAGAGAGCTTGGGGGTAAAAATATAAGGGGAAGATCACAGGCGCTTATCGGTGACGACCTATTGATTGACCTCCCTCCGGATACTATGTCTTATTTTCAACGCTACAGAGTGCGCGGAGATAAGATAAAGACGCTACTTATTACACACGGGCATTCGGACCATTATTTTCCTCACGACCTTTGCCTTAGGGGGTCTTGGTACGCTCACGATATGGCGGAGGAGTTTCTTGACGTTATCTGTCCCGACAGTGTTTTTGATGATTGCTCGAGAACTCTTGAAAAAGCGGATGACGATGTTAAAAAAGGGATAAGGCTCAAGAGGGCTTCTCTTTACGAGCCTATGGAAATAAACGGGTATAAAATAATTGCTATGAGGGCTCGGCACGACTTTTCTCGCAGTGCGGTGATATATACTGTAGAAAGGGACGGCAAGTGTTTGCTTTACGCTCACGATACGGGATATTTTTACGACGAGGTGTTTGATTATATCAAAGATAAGGGCATTCGCTTTGATTTTGCATCATTTGATTGTACCAATGCCTTTCTTCCGTCTAAAGAAACCGACAGTCATATGGGCTTTGACAACGTTGAACGCGTAATTGACAGGCTAAAGACTATGGGTGCGGTTGACAAAAAAGCTCTTCTTTTCGTAAATCATTTTTCGCACAATGGAAACGCTTTGCACGAGTATCTGGAAGTGAGAGCCTCGAAGATCGGTTGTAAGGTATCCTTTGATGGATGCAAGGTTGAATTTTGAATTTTATATTGATAAATTTGTCAATTTATGTTAAAATGTAACATATTGAACAAAGAGAGAAGAAACTTATGAAATTTACTGTTTTTGCTGATCTTCACTACAAAAAGAGAATGTATGCTCAGACAGTCTCAAATCTTAATACGATATTTGACAGAGCACATGCGCACGGTGCCGAAGCTGTTCTGTGCTTGGGTGACTTTTGCAATGATTTTCGCGGCTCTCCCGAAATAGTGAGCGCATTTCTGAATAACCGCTACGGGTTCCCCGTATATAACGTGTACGGAAATCACGAGCTTGAAACTATGGGAAACACCATGGAGCTGGTAACGCCTCTGCTGACAAACAGAGAGGTAAATTGGGGACACGGAATAGAGGACGGCAGCATCGGATATTATTGGTTTGATACGGATGATTTTCGTTTTGTTGCCTTGGATACCAACTATTCCTTTAATCCCGAGATGAACGATTGGGAGCATAACAGAGAGGGAAGCTGGGGAGCTCCCGGTTCTGCAGGTCTTCCCGGATGTAATATGTATCCTCACAGTCTAAATCCCCGTCAGATAGAGTGGCTTCGCGAGGTGTTGTCTGATGCCGCCGAGTTGGGTAAGCGATGCATACTTCTTTCCCACGCGCCTCTTATCTCTTTGATGGATGCGAGGGTGTACGAATCTAGAGCTGTTGAAAAAATTATAGACGCAGTTAACCAAAGAAGACCCGGAACGGTCATAATGTGCATAAACGGACATAGGCATACCGACGCGTTTATGGTTCGCAATGGAGTCGTGTATTTTGACGTAAACACGGTGCTCAGCGGAGCTTGGAAGGTTAAAAAGGATTTTCACTACGAGGACGGACAGGGCTTTGAATTTACGGATTATGACGCCGACGGAAGGGAAATATCCAAAGAACACATGGATTACAACAGCCTGAGGCAGGGAAGTAATACGTGGTTTTTCGATTCTCCGCTTTCGGCTAATATCACCGTAGAGGGAAATAAGCTTACAATAGAGGGAAGCCGTTGTGGTTGGGTGTTTGGGGTAGAGCCTGACCTTGATAGCTTTAGTGCGGATACGGCATCGAGAGTGACACCCGGAATATCTTCGCACACCTATATATTTGAAGAGTGATAAAGTAGATAACAGATGTTAAGACTTATGACCAATAATATTTGGTGGTGTGACTCCAACGCAGGACGTTGAATTCTAAAAAATTAAAATACATAAAGTATAGAAATATGAAATTGTGAGGAAACAAAAATGAAAAAACTTATTTGCTTTGACCTTGACGGAACACTTACACAGCACCGTTCCAAGCTCGGAGAAGAAAACAGACAGATTCTTGACGAGCTCCAGAAAAAGTATAAGGTCATAATGGTTGGCGCAGGAAACGCGCCGAGAATTTACGAGCAGATGAATCAGTATCCTATTGACATCATTGCTAACTACGGTATGCAGGAAAGCAAGATGATAGACGGCAAGTTTACCATCATACGTGAGGATACTACATATCCCGACAAGGAATATTTCTTGGAGAAGGTAGGGTATCTGCGCGAGAAATACGGCTATACTGAGTACAAGGGTGAGAGCATAGAGTTCCACGCTTCGGGAATGGTGACATTCCCCCTCATAGGAACAAAGGCTGATATCGCCGACAAGCTCGCATTCGATCCCACAAGAGCAAAGAGAAAGGTTCTTTACCCCGAGGTTCTTGAGCTTTTCAAGGATTACACGGTATTTATAGGCGGAACCTCCTCCTTTGACTTCTCGGGCAAGCAGTATAACAAGTACGATGCTGTTATGAAATACGCCGCAGAAAACGGATACGAGAAGGACGAGATACTTTACGTAGGTGACGACTTTGGCGATGGAGGCGGAGACAGTCACATTCGTCTTGGCGGTATGGATTACGTAGAGGTCAAGGATTATACCAAGCTTCGTGAGGATCTGAAGGATATTCTTTGATAGGCAAGTACAATGAACAGTGTTGCAGTGATATCAAAGCATGAAAGGGACAACAGAAAAGCCGTAAGATCACTGATATGGCTTTGTTGGCTGGTGTATTCGTGCTCCTATCTGGGAAAGGTAAATTATGCGGCAAATATAACTCAGATAGAGGATTTTTATAACATATCCCACGCGGATGCGGGACTTGTTTCTACATTTCTGTTCTTTTCGTACGGAGTAGGTCAGTTCGTTAACGGATTTCTTTGCAAGAAATACAATATAAAATGGATGATATTCCTGAGTCTTATGTCCTCAGGAGTTATCAATCTGCTGGTAGCCGTAATTCCAAGCTTTACCGTAATAAAATGGCTTTGGTTTATCAATGGGGCGGCACTGTCTGTTCTCTGGGCAACGGTAGTACGTCTTTTGTCCGAGACCCTGTCAAAGCGCGATATGGCAAGGGCAACCGTTGTCATGGGTACTACGGTAGCCTCGGGAACTCTGTTGATATATGGTCTTTCGGCAGTGTTTGCCACCTTTGACGTATTCAAAATGGCGTTTGTATTTGCGGGTATCGCCATGCCCGCGGTAGCCTTTATATGGCTGTTCGCTTTGCCCTGCGTGGTGAGGAGAGCCAAGGCTGCCTCCGAGGAATATGAGGAAGAGGACAGGGTAGCCCGGCAGAGCGCCAAGGAAGCAAAAGGGAACGACGTGAGCGGCGCTGTCATTAAGCTTATGATAGCTGTCTTGGCGGTGGTAGCCATAGCAGTCAATCTTATAAATGACGGACTTAAGACATGGATGCCCGCTATACTTAAGGAAAATTACGGGCTTGACGATTCTATTTCCATAATACTGTCGTTGGCTCTTCCTATGGTAGCGGTATTCGGCAATTTTTTTGCCGTGAAGGTACACAAGCTTATTCCCGATTTTGTGTTGCAGTGCGCGTTGGCTTTCGGAATATCGGGTGCGATAATCGCTTTGGTAATAGGGGCGCTTTCGCTTAACCAGTTTATTATCACTATAGTCGGATTTGCAATCGCATGCTTCCTTGTTGCCTCCTGCAACAGCCTTATAACCAGTATATTCCCGCTGTTTATGAAGGATAAGATAAACTCGGGAAGGATCGCGGGCGTTCTTAACGGATTTTGCTATGTGGGAAGCACTATAAGCACCTACGGGTTGGGACTTTTGGCAGACGTAAGCGGAGGCTGGAACACAGTTTTCGGGCTTTTGTTCGGCGTTTGTATGTTCATCGTGCTTATGGCGGCTATCTACGTGCTTGTGAAAAAATTTATAACAAAAGAGAGATACCTTGAAAAGAAGATGAACGGGTAATGAGGCAAATACCCGTAGACCCGATGTGCTCCAAAGCTATGGGGTTGAGGAGAAGCTTGATACGGCAGGACAAGAAGGGAGATAAAAATGAGAAAAATGGCTTTGTGTATTCTGCTTGCGACAGCTTTGCTCTTGAGTGCATGCAGTTCGGCAGAGGACGCCACACAGACATCTCATACGAGCGGTACGACCCAAACTCAGCCCAAGGAAAGCGACAATAAGGTTACCGAGTCTTCGGGCTCAAATACCGAAAATTCGGAGCAGGGCTCCAAGCCTGAGGAAGAGCCTCAAGAGCCTGAGGCGCCCGAGGAGCCTGCTGTTGAGGTCAAGCTCTACGAGCTGGAATATGCGATAGGCAGTATAAGCGGAGCAGCGGGCGCCGATATGAGCAACAGCTCACGCTTCGCCGCGTATGAATACATACCGCTGGCAGATATTGAAGCGATAACCGTGGGCAACGGATATTGTCTGACTTGGTTTGCCTACGATGAGGACAAGGTCTATCTTGGCAACGGCTCGAACACCTATCCCACCTTGCCCGCAGGCGGCGTATGGCTCGCTGACGGACGGGATGTGACGGCTGAGGAGATATTGGTGTGGAATTCTGACAGTGTATACGTCAGATTTGCCGTAAAAAGAAGTGACGGAGCTGCTATAACGCTCGGGGAGGACGTTACATTGAGCGATATTAAAGTATATATCAGCGGATATGAAAGCGAAAACACGGAGAAGCGTGTGAGCTATGAGAAAATAGCTACCATAGCTAATGGCAGACAGGACGGAGCTATATACGGCGACCTTCTGTTCTCATTTAATTCTGTGGGAGAGTGTAAGGTCTATTCCTTAGACGGGTACAGTTATATATCCGAGTTTGTTCTTGATAAGAATGAAGTGCTTAGTCCTCATTCAAATTCGGTCTGCTTCGGCTCTTACAAATATGCCGAGAGCGACGAATTTCCGCTGCTGTACTGTAACGTGTACAATACCTACAAAACCGACAGAGCCATGGACGGCACCTGCAACGTGTATAGGATTGTAAGAGAGGGAAGCACCTTTTCAAGTCAGCTGGTGCAGATAATAAAGGTGGGCTTTACCGACAATACCGAAAAGTGGTCGTCTCCCGGCGGTGATACGAGACCCTTTGGAAATTTCACAGTCGATACCGATAATAATAGGCTGTATGTCTTTACTATGCGAGACGCGAGCAAGACCACGAGGTTTTTCGGCTTTGACCTGCCTACTCTTGAGGAGGGAGTCCTTGACAGCACTACGGGCGTGAAGAAGGTGACGCTGAGAGTTGAGAATATCACCGACAGCTTCGAGACTGAGTATTTTTATTATATCCAAGGTGCCGCATACGATGAAGGCAGGATATATTCTCTTGAGGGCTTTACCAATGACGCTACAAACAGAGCGGCTATAAAAATTGCGGATATCGCAAGCGGTAAGCTTTGGGGAAAGGTAGACCTCTACGGCATGGGGCTTAAGACCGAGCCAGAGGTGGTATACGTTCTTGACGGAGCTCTTCATTATATTGACGTTTCGGGTAACGTATATAAAATTACTTTTGAGGGATAAAATGAGTACCTATTTGTTTGATTTTGACGGAACGCTTGTGGACTCCATGCCGACCTACGGCGCCGTGATGAAGCGCATACTTGACGAAAACAGTGTTTCGTACGGGGATGATATTATCAAGATAATAACTCCTTTGGGATTTCGCGGTACTGCGGAGTATTTCGTGGACACTATGGGTGTGAAAAAGAGTGTTAAGTCGCTTATGGCGACTATGGTGAAATACTGCACCGAGGAGTACACCTACAATATAGGCGAAAAGCCGCACGTTATAGAGGTCTTGCAAGAGCTCAAGGCGCGCGGTAACGACCTACACGTGCTGACGGCGAGTCCGCACACTTCGCTCGATCCCTGCCTAAAAAGGTTGGGTATATACGACCTCTTTGATAACGTATGGTCCTGTGATGATTTCGGAACTACCAAGGCAGACCCCGAAATTTACAAAATGGCAGCGGAACGAATTGGGAAGCGCGTAGAGGATGTAATATTCATTGATGATAATTTAGGTGCAGACAAGACTGCAAAGACGGCGGGAATGACAGTGTACGGTGTGTATGACGACTCATCCGCCGAGTACTCCGAGGATATGAAGGCGCTGTGCGATAGGTATATAAAGGATTTTTCGGAGTTAATATGACAAAAAAATACCGATAGAGTTTTTGGATACTCTATCGGTATTTTTTATTTACTTACAACTTCCATCTTTTCGATAACGATGGGGGTCTTGGGGACGTCCTGCATATACCAGCCGTAGCTGCCGGTTCTTGTGGACGCGATAGCGTCGAGAACGTCAAAGCCGTCGGTCAGTTTTCCAAAGCCTGCGTACTGCGCGTCAAGGTGAGGCGCATCCTGATGCATTACGAAGAACTGGGACGATGCGGAATCGGGGTCGCTGGTGCGCGCCATAGAGAGGACTCCTCTGGTGTGCTTCAGGTCGTTTTGCATAAAGCCGTTTGCTTTGAACTCTCCCTTGATAGAGTCGGTTTCCTTATGCTCCATTTCCTCGGTGTAGCCCCCGCCCTGTATCATAAAGCCCTTGATAACTCGGTGGAAGATAAGTCCCTCAAAAAAGCCTTCTTCAATGAGCTTTATAAAGTTCGCTACCGTTTTGGGAGCTTTCTCGGGATAGAGCTCGGCTGTCATAGTGCCCATATCCTTAACTGTGATCTTGATGATAGGATTTGTCATTTTCGTTTTCCTCTTTAATATTTTTATTTTTGATCGAGCTTGTAGGCTATGCGGAAAAGCTCGTTTATTCTGTCTTGCCTGCCCGCAAGATAGAGCCATCCGAACAGAGCTTCCATTCCCGTGGCGTTTCGGTATTCGGCAACCGTTGCCGATTTGGGCGTGCTGGAGTGACCCATATTTCTTCCTCGGTGGAATACTCCGTCCTCCTCCTCTGTAAGAAGGGGGACAATGTTTTTCATCGCCTCGGCTTGCTTTGACGCCCTTACGAAATCAAGAGCGGCTTTATTGAGCTTTGCTGAGGATGATAGACCAGCCTCGCAGACAAGATAGCTTCGTACGCAGATTTCAAGAGCGCAGTCCCCGAGATATGCAAGGGAAGCGGTGGAGTAGGTATTAAGATGATTATCCATAAGCTCCTCCTTAGGTTAAAATCTTACCCGACAGACGCTTCTGACCTTCTTTGTGTCGGTATCAAGGTCGAAAAGCGCGCCTGACGCCTCCGTATCGCCATCTCCCACCGTCAAACGGCAGGATATCTTGGTGCGCATACGGTCAAGCACTGTCTTTGTGTCAGAGCCTATAATGCTATTCTTGGGACCCGTCATACCTATGTCGGTTATATATCCGCTGCCCAAGGGAAGTATCTGCTCGTCCGCCGTGGAAACGTGGGTGTGAGTGCCGAACATTACCGATATCCGTCCGTCGAAATATCTTCCCAAGGCTATTTTTTCCGAGGTGGACTCGGCGTGTATATCCATTACGGCAAAATCGTAATTGCCCTTCTCACGCTCAAGAATTCTGTCCACGGTAGCAAAGGGGCAGGCAAGGGATTCCATAAGCGCCGTGCCCATAATATTTATTCCGAGGATGCGCCAGCCGCACACGTTAAGTATCGTATATCCTCCGCCGGGAGCTAAGGGCGGATAGTTGGCGGGGCGGATTATGCACTCGGAGTCACTCAGCATATCAAATATATCCCGTCTGCTGAAGGCGTGATTTCCAAGAGTTATAAGGTCTGCCCCCGAGGATAGCAAAAGCTCGGCGTCAGCCTTGCTTATTCCGTATATATCCGAGGCGTTCTCTCCGTTGACTACCGTAAAGTCAACGCCGAGCTCCTCTCTTTTTTTCCATAGTGTCTTACCGAGATATTCGAGGGCATTTTTGCCCACAACGTCTCCTATTGCGAGAATTTTCATATATTGAGCTTTCTATATACTGTATTAACCCAGAGAGCGGCACTTGTGCGCGAACTCGGAGGGGGTGTTGCCCGTAAGATTTTTAAACACCTTGCAGAAATATGATGCGTTGGCAAAGCCTACCGCAACGGCTATCTCCTCGATGCTTTGATTGCTGTTAAGAAGAAGCTCCTTTGCCTTTCCTACACGATAGAGCTGTATGTAGCGGGCGGGGGGCATATTGAATACGGCAAGAAAGATGCTTCTGTAATAGGTCTCTCCAATATCCGAAAGCTCGGCAAGCATTGGCGTATAAAGGTCCTGACGGGCGTAGTTTGCCTCGATAAACTTGACCGACGCGTGAATAAGACCGTATTTACCCGCAAGGGAATGATTGTACGCGTGGATGGTTGATATCTGAGTGATGAGTGAGTAGAGCTCGGAGAGGCATTTTGAGTTATAAGCGGGTCCTCGGAGTCCGTAATACTGCATAAGGCTCTTTGCCTGCTTGAGTATGCTCTTGTCTCCCGCGGTCATATATTCACATACAGAGCCGTCGGGAAATTCCTTCCCGAGCTGTTCGTCGGTTATATCAAACTCCACAACTGTGCACTCTCCGCTCTTTTCGACAGACATAGAGTATTTTGTTCCCTTGGCGATAAAGAGAAGGGTGTCCGAGTCCGCGGTATACGAGGACTTGCCAACCGTATATATGGACGAGCCGCTCTTTCTTATGACAAGAGCGCAGTGGGAAGCGGTGGTGCTTACCTCAGTCTCCTTGCCGTGATTGACTCGTCTTACGTCGGATATGGAGGAAAGGCGTAGATTTGATATGTCAAAATTTTTCATAATGTATATACGCTCCTTTTTCGGTAGAATTTTTCAACACCTGTAAATAACGCGAGAAAATGGGATTTCACAAGGAAATCCCATAAGTAATTGTATCATACAACATACGCTCTGTCAAGCGTAACTTTAAAATTTTTGTGTTGTTTTTTTTAATCGGGCTCGGAATGATTTTTGATAGCCTCAAAGGAAGCATCGCTTATTATGTGCTCCATCTTGCAGGCATCCTCGGACGCCGTAGCCTCGTCAACTCCCAAGGAGACCAGAAAACGGGAGATTATGGTGTGGCGCTCGTATATCTTCTCAGCCAGAGCTATGCCCGTGTCGGTCAGGGTTATGAAGCCTTTTTTGTCAACCTCGATATATTTGTTGCTTTTTAAGATGCCGATGGCGCGGCTGACGCTGGGCTTGGAGTATCCCATCTCCTCGCATATATCTATGGAACGGATAGCCCCGCTTCTTTTTGAAAGCACATATATAGTTTCAAGGTACATTTCGCCCGATTCCTGAATAGGCATAATGAAACCTCCTTCGCAATTTATTATGGTAATTATACCACATAATTCATTTTTTGTAAAGAGAAATTTGGATTTGTAAAAAATAAAGAGAAAATTTCAAAAATGTTATTGACAATTAAGGTAAAGTAGGGTATAATAATATCAGTTAGCATATGCTAACTCAAAAAATAGCTTCGTCGCCCTTTTATCCTCGTTATGCGGATGTGCCATGAGCCGCAGCTTGAGAGATAAGCAGGGAACGCCTCAAGGCAACGCCGTCGGGAACCTCCGTCCCGACGGCGAAATTATTTTATTTTGCTTTGCTTTTGAAGATAAGCGAGGCTATAAAGCTGAATATAAGAGCAGCCGCCGTTCCCGCGGCTGCCGCCGAAAGACCGCCCGTCAGTGCCCCAATAAGTCCTTTTTCGTCCACGGCGCGCTTGACACCCTCGGCTATAAGATGTCCGAAGCCTGTCAGGGGTGTGGTCGCTCCCGCGCCGCCGAATTCTATTATGCAGTCGTAAAGCCCAAAGCCACCGAGAATAACTCCCGCTACCACGTAGCCTACAAGTATGCGGGCAGGTGTAAGATTGGTCTTATCCAACAGTATTTGCGCTATGACGCAGAACGCGCCGCCTACGAGAAACGCGCGCACGTAATCTGTAAATTCCATAATAGCTCCTTTAGTTTTTTTGTGAGGAAAGGCGGATAAGATGAGCAACCGCGGGGATAGCCTGTCCCTGCTGAATGCTGGATGGGCTCATCATAGCTCCCGTTCCCATAAACAGTACGTTCTTAAGCTCGCCCCGCTCAAGCATGGGGCAGATATAAGAAGCCATTACTACCGCCGAGCATCCGCAGCCCGACCCTCCCGCGTGCTTGTCCTGCCGCTTTACATCGTATATCATAGCGCCGCAATCATTATATTGCTGTCTTATATCTATTCCCTCGGACAGAAGCAGCTCACAAAGGATGCTGCCGCCCTCTATGCCCAGGTCTCCCGTCACTATCAGGTCAAAGTCCGAGGGCGAGCTTCCCGATATTTGGAAGTATCTTTTCAGAGTATCCGCGGCGGCGGGCGCCATTGCGGCTCCCATATTGGAGGCGTCGCTTATGCCCTTTTCCACTACTATTCCGGGCAGACCCTCGGTTATTCTTATTTTTCCCTCTCCCGACACCATAAACGCCCCCGCTCCCGTGACCGTCCATTGAGCGGTAGGAGAGCGCTGTGCGCCGTATTCCACGGGAGAGCGATACTGACGCTCTGCCGAGCAATAATGTGAGGAGGTAACTGCCGCCGCCGTCTTGAAGTATCCTGCGGATACGGTAGCCGAAGCCAGCATCAGACTTTCCGCTGCGGTAGAGCAGGCACCGTAAAGACCGAAATAGGGAATATCGAAATCAAGAAGCCCGTAGGACGAGCTTACGCATTGATTGAGCAGGTCACCCGCAAAAAGCGCGTCTATGGCTTGCTCGGAAACAGACAGCTTTGCCATAGCGATATTGAATGCAAGACGCTGCATCTCGCTCTCTGCCAGCTCCCACGTGTTTTTCCCGAATTTATCGGTGTTGTCGTGAAGGTCAAAGTATTCTCCTAAGGGGCCGTCCTTTTCCCATTTGCCAACCACCGAGGCAGAGGCAACGATAGCGGCGTTGTCGAATTTTAGGATTTTGTTTTGCATTTTCGGTATATTCCTCCGAAATAATAAAAGAATACGGAATGTTTCTTTTAGTGTTCACATTGTGCAGAAAAATATACCTTGACTTTTGGTGTTAATATGATAAAATATATTTAGTGAATGATATTTTGGAGGTGTATATGCTTAAGACCGACGGAAAACAGTATCATATAGGTGTATCGTCAGGTGAGATAGGAGAGTATTGCATACTCCCCGGCGACCCTGCGAGATGCGAACAGATAGCCGCCTTTCTGGATTCCCCCGTACACGTGGGAATGAACAGAGAATTTAATATATGGAACGGATACCTCTTGGGTAAGCTCGTAAGTGTATGCTCTACGGGCATAGGAGGTCCTTCCACTGCTATTGCGGTGGAGGAGCTTTATGCCTGCGGCGCTCGTACTATGATAAGAGTGGGTACTTGCGGAGGCATATCCACTAAGGTCTGCCCCGGGGATGTGGTGATAGCCAACGGAGCGATAAGACAGGACGGCACCTCCCTTGAATACGCTCCCGCTATATTTCCTGCTGTGCCCGATACAAAAACACTCTTTGCTTTGGCTGATGCAGCCGAGAGGCAGGGCTTCTCTTATCATTGCGGTGTAGTACAGAGTAAGGATTCCTTTTACGGTCAACATTCTCCCACTCGTATGCCCACCGAGAGCGAGCTTTTAGCAAAATGGGAGGCGTGGAAGCGTCTTGGTGTGCTTGCGAGTGAGATGGAGGCGGCGACCCTCTTTACGGTGGGCGCCAGTCTCGGTATAAGCACGGGAGCGGTATTTCTTGCTGTGTGGAATCAGGAGAGGTTTCTGCAGGGACTTGATGGCGCCGAGGCAGAGGTGCATGATACCGAAAGAGCCATAATAACGGCTGTTGAGGCTATAAAGACTCTTATTGCAAGGGATGGAAAATAAGTCGAAATTTCGGCTAAAATTTTTTTGAAATTTTGATTTTCATACTTGACATATACGTATATGCTGTGTTATAATAAAATATGTATATGAGAACACCTTATATTGTGCCTAAAATAATTTGTTTCTTAATAATCACTCAATATATTGATGAAAATAAAGGAGAATGAAAATGAAAAAAACACTTGCCCTCATACTTGCATTGCTTATGATGCTTTCCGTTGCTCTTGTTGCCTGCGGAGACAAGGAGAAGGAAACGGAAGGAACCACCGAAGACCCTTGGAACTACGGCGGGGATGAGCCCGAGAATACCGGAAACGAGGGAAATGAGGGTGAAAATAATAATACCAATCAGACTCCTACCAATACATACGAGGATATTAACGCTACTATGTACGTTCTTCATCCCGTAAAGGTTCGCGGAATCGATAAGAAGAACACACAGAACATTGTTGGTACTCTTAATTTCAAAGATTCCGTTAAAGTTACGGGTCAAAACAGCACTTGGTACAGAGTAGAGCTTGCCAACGGAACCGTTGGATACGTTTATGACGATATACTTACGCCCAGTGAAAACGCGGTAAAGGTAATTCCTCTTGAAACTCCTATCGAGGTGGAGATTTATAACCTTGGCAAGCACGCAGATGGTACTCCTATAAGCCTTAGAGTGCGTGAGACTCCTTGGAATTGCAGCAACTCTGATGTTGAAAATTACAAGGATGTAAATGTTCTTGATAATATTAAGAATGGTAAGTATTTCGTAACTGACGGCTTTAAGGTTACCAAGCTTGGCGCTACCGCGGACGGTGAGTGGATATACATTAAGTACATTGCAGAGGTAGATGGAGCTGCCGTAACCGAGTGGGGCTTCTGCTACAAGGATCACGTCAAGACCGAGGGAGAGAGCGCACCTGTTGATCCTAATACTCCTCCTACGATCCAGCCTATTCTCTGATTGAAAAATATTAAAAGCTGTCGCGAGAGCGACAGCTTTTTAGTCTTTAAAAGGGAAAAATATAAATAATCGCAAATAAAGTAAAAAAAATTCAAAATACTATTGATTTTTTAAATAGTTTGTGATACAATAGTTAGGCTAATGACTTTTTCTGCTTTCTGTGGAAAGCGTTTAATAAAATTTTTGGAGGTTTAACAATGGAAATCGCATTTGGCATAATCCTTATAGTTTTGGCTGCTGCAGTGGTTGCTTGCGTACTTATGCAGTCTGGAAAGGACAAGAGCCTTTCGGGTACTATCACCGGCGCTGGAGAGAACTTCTTCGCTAAGGGCAAGGGTAAGTCCAAGGATAAGGTATTCAGCACTGTAACGACTATCCTTTCGGTTATTTTCGTAATAGTTGCCGTTGCGGCGGTAATCGTTATAACCAATAAGTACGGCGCGTAATTATCACAATAAAAAGGACGCTTCGGTTGCGAGACTTCTCGTAAGGATGCTTGCAAATTCTGGCTGAGGATTGTTTCCTCTGCCGATTTGTGTTATATTGGAGCTAATGAAGCCTCTCCCTTTGGGAGAGGTGGCGGCGTAGCCGACGGAGAGGGTGAATGTTTGAACTTATATCCCTCTCACCCGCTATTGCGGGAGCTCTCCCAAAGGGAGAGCCTTCTATAAGAGTTCGCTCGTTTTTAAGGGTATGCTTTACCGATGCCTTTGTAATACAAAGTCGAACTGTGGATAAAACGACCCCGACAGACCGTAAAATCTGTCGGGGTTTTATCATCCTTATGGAAAGCGCCTTTTTATTCGATATCAAACATTTTTATGGATTTTATCGCCAAGCCCTTTTCGTACTCCCGAACCTCGCCCAGCGCGTAGAATTTTCCGTCTGCCGAGCAGAGCCTTACCCGCTCGCCTACGGCAAAGCTTGTGCGTATTTTCTTTTGATATACCTCGCAGCCGCTTCGTGAGAGCTTTTCAAAAAATTCGGGAAGCTCTATCTTAGGCAGAGAAAGGAAAAGCTTTTCGGTAGGGCAGAGAAGCGAAACGCGCTCCTCCTCGCTCATTTCTTCGAGCTCTTCCAAGGTGTGAGCGTTACCGAGCGAAAAATCTCCCGCCCTTGAACGGCACAGAGATGCCATAGCTCCTCCGCATCCAAGCTTTGCTCCGATATCGGCGCAAAGGGTGCGGATGTACGTTCCCGAGGAGCAGCTTACTCTTAAAATATAGTCGGTCGGTGTGTCGGTGGGAGAAACCTCAATGGAGAATATAGTTACGTGTCGGGGCTTTCGCTCCACGCTCACACCCTTACGCGCAAGGTCGCAAAGCTTCTGCCCGTCAACCTTCAATGCGCTGTACATAGGCGGTATCTGCTCGATATCGCCCTCAAAGGATTTAACAGCCGAGGTAACTTGGTCAGGGGATGGGATGCTGTCACAACGGGTCAGCACCTCCCCTGTGATATCCTCGGTGTCGGTGGTAATCCCAAGACGAAGCGTGGCGATATATTCCTTGCTGTCAGCCACAAGGTATTCAGCCGTCTTAGCCGCTCTGCCCACAAGCACGGTGAGAACGCCCGTAGCCAAAGGGTCGAGAGTGCCCGTGTGCCCCACTCTGCGTGTGCCGTAGAGTCTGCGTATTTTATTTACAACGTCGTGGGAGGTCATACCCTCCTCTTTATTGATTATAAGTACGCCCGACGGCTCCATGGTAGCACCACCTTTTTATCTTTAATTGAACCTTACCCAAGCCGAGCAGATATTAAATCCCTTCTCGGAAAAGTTCTTTTCATATTCGGTCATAACGTTGCCCTCTGCCTTCTCGCTTCTGTGAAGGTCGCGGGTCTGCCAGACAATATCCATTCCAAGCGCCTCAAATTCCTCAAGGCTGAAATCAAAAAGCCCTACGTTATCGGTCTTCAGCTTTAGAATTCCGTCCTCCTTGAGCAGTCCCTTGTATATTTCAAGGAAGCCTCTGTGAGTGAGTCTGCGCTTTGCGTGTCCCTTTTTGGGCCAAGGGTCGCTGAAATTGAGGTATATGCAGTCAAGTGAATGGGGCTTTACGTTCTCGGCAAGTGTCTTCGCGTCGCCTATGAGGAAACGCAGATTGTCGCATTCTCGCTCGTCGGCAGCCGCCTTAGCCTTTTCAAGAGCGATACAGCATACGTCGGCTACACGCTCAACGGCAACGAAGTTTATATCGGGATATTTTTTTGCCATACCGCAGGCAAAATTTCCCTTGCCGCAGCCTATTTCCATATGTACTGGGGCGGAGGAGGGGAAGATGTCCTCAAATCCGTCCTTCATTTGCGCCGCCTCGGCGATACGAAGCTCGGCGCACGCCTCAATACGCTCCGCTCCGTGCTTTTTCTTTCTCATTCTCATAATTCTGCTCCAAATTATACGTTAAAGCGGAAGAGAACTATATCTCCGTCCTTCATAACGTAGTCCTTACCCTCGCTTCGGTAGAGTCCCGCCTCCTTGACGGCGTTCATAGAGCCGTGCTTCTGAAGGTCGTCAAAGGATACTATCTCGGCTCTGATAAATCCGCGCTCAAAGTCGCTGTGTATCTTGCCCGCGGCACCGGGTGCCTTTGTGCCCTTGACGATAGTCCACGCGCGGACCTCCTGAGGACCCGCGGTAAGATAGCTTATAAGTCCGAGAAGCGCGTAGCTCGCCTTGATAAGACGGTCAAGACCGCTTTCGGCAATGCCCATATCCGCAAGGAACATAGCCTTTTCCTCGCCATCAAGCTCGGCTATCTCCGCCTCAAGCTGGGCGCAGATGGGAATTATCTGTGAATGCTCACGCTCTGCTTGGAGCTTGAGCGCGTCGTAGTTTCGGTTGCCCACGGGCTCTGTACCCGCCTCGTCCTCGCTGACGTTAGCCACGTATATGACGGGCTTCATAGTAAGCAGGGGAGTATCGTGAAGATATGCCAGCTCGTTCTCGTCAAGCTCTACCTCACGGGCGCATTTTCCCTCGGAAAGCGCGGCGTGGAGCCGCTCGAATACGGCAAGCTCAGAGGCAAGAGTCTTATCGCCCTTCATAGCCTTTTTGGTACGGTCTATACGGCGCTCTACCATTTCGATATCCGAGAAGATAAGCTCAAGATTTATGGTCTCAAGGTCGCGCAGGGAGTTTATATTTCCGTCAACGTGTATAATGTTCTCGTCCTCAAAGCAGCGGATAACGTGGAGGATAGCGTCCACCTCGCGGATGTGAGAAAGGAACTTGTTTCCAAGACCCTCGCCCTTGGAGGCACCCTTGACGAGTCCCGCGATATCAACGAATTCTATAACCGCGGGAGTATATTTTTCGGGGTTGTGCATTTCTGCCAGATAATCAAGTCGGCTGTCAGGAACAGCCACCACGCCCACGTTTGGCTCTATGGTGCAGAAGGGATAGTTAGCTGATTCAGCACCCGCGTTTGTAAGCGCATTGAAAAGTGTACTTTTTCCCACGTTGGGAAGTCCTACGATACCGAGTTTCATTTTTTACCGTCCTTTATAAAAAGTTATCAATTCATACGGAGATATTATAGCACAAAGCGTCGCTTTTTTCAAGGCGCTTGGCTTAAATTGAAGTAAAAATAAGGAGATTTTTGAGAAATATGACATTTTTGTGACAAAAAAGGTATGGATTTTTAAAAAATGGAGGAAATATATTAAAAAATTAAAAAATTGTTTGCAAAAACTTAAAATGTGTGCTATAATTAAAAGTGGAATATTATTGCATTACACAGGAGGTGTAAAATGCTGGATACTAAAATACTTATTGTAGATGATGACGCGAACATATGCGACCTGTTAAAGCTCTATTTTGAGAACGAGGGATATGCTGTAAAGACCGCAGCAGACGGAGCTGAGGGTATAAGCTTTTTTAAAATTTACGACCCCGATATCGTGCTTCTGGATATTATGCTTCCCAAAAAGGACGGATGGCAGGTCTGCCGTGAGATAAGAGAGATATCCTCCAAGCCTATCATAATGATAACCGCAAAGGGCGAGGTCTTTGACAAGGTGCTCGGTCTTGAGCTGGGCGCTGACGACTTTCTCGTAAAGCCCTTCGATATGAAGGAGCTCAGCGCGCGTGTAAAGGCGGTGCTTCGCCGTTATCAGGCTCACACCGTACAGAACGACGAGGACGTTATAAAGTTTGAGAATATCGAGATAAGCCATCAGAAGTATGAGCTTAAGCTCTGCGGAAAGCCTGTTGACGTTCCGCCTAAGGAGCTGGAGCTTCTCTACTTCCTTGCTTCCAATTCAAACAGAGTGTTTACCCGCGATCAGCTTCTCGACAAGGTTTGGGGATTTGACTATCTGGGTGACTCCAGAACCGTTGACGTACACGTAAAGCGTCTGCGCGAGAAGCTTGACGGTGTGTCGGACAGATGGTCCTTAAAGACCGTTTGGGGCGTTGGCTACAAATTTGAAGTTTTGAGTTAAAAAATATTACCGCCTATGCAGGACGCATAGGCGGTTTTTTGATTACTGATTGTGGGTTTGATGTGTGATCTGCTATTCTGCTTTTTTATTTGTCTTCCTTGGTGAAATTTTCTTCATTCTCGGTTGTTACTCTTGCTTTTTTCCTTCTTATGCCAATGACAAGCAATATAATTCCGATTATGGAGAATGAAAAATATCCAATCAACTCGAAAATATTTCCGTTGAAGATAGGTCTTCCTGTAGTAATGGGGGCTATCAGACTCAAAATTTGCAAAAATATTAAAATTACTCCTGATATTATCATATCGTTTTATTCTGTCTCCTTATTTAGGTTCTTTTTTTACCACAGCATTATCAAAGCCATCTTGATGCGTTGTAAAAAATAAAGTTGATTTACTGTTGCAGTCAAAGTTAGTACAAACTTTGTTACTATAGACTTTGCATAAAGATAGGTGATTATCTAAAAGCGATAGTCACTGATAATTTTGTCCCAGATATTTATATTCTCAGTGCATTCAGCTTTATTTAATTTAAATACGCCGCGAAATATATATTTTCGGTAAGTCCCGTAATCAACTATATCGAAAACAGCCCTATCTTCAAACCTACCCACACGTGCGCTCATAACTGCTTGTATATAGGTATGGTGATCTTCGTATTTTGGTGATATGGCTTTTTCAACGAGCCTGTCCTCGCTTTCCATATAATTCATCCAGCCCGAAGAATTTACAGAGCGATTGAGCCTTATCATCCACAGCCATCTTCCGTCACTTAGCGTTATGCCACTTTTCATCCAAGCCTTATAGTGTGTTCCTAAAACTTTGTTTAAAAGGTCCGCATGTGTTTTTGCAATAATATATTCTCCGCTTTTCATATAGAACCTCCATATAGTTTTTATATTTATATTTTTTCAAGAACATGCTCTTTAGGGGTGCTGAGATCAAAGCGAAAACGGTATGTACCCAATATATGATATTTTCTGTTTGAGCCATCTCCTATTACGTTTACCACTATTCGGTATTTTCTCTCTCTTTCACCGGTGTATGATGGGGCTTGGCGGCCAATAAATTTTTCTACTATAATGGTGTCGTTTATTCTTTTGTTTATCCATCCTTGACGTTCTACTCCGTCAAGACGTATCATCCAAACCATCGTGTCATAGTCTTTGTACCAGCGGCCTCTCATCCATTGACTGTAGTTTGTACCGAATACCTTGTTAAGAAATTCTGCGTTGGTTCTGGCGTAAATAATTTGTTGGTCCATAGCTTTCTCCTAAATTATAAAATATTTTTCAAGATGCTCAAGAGCTTTTTTATCCATGTAATATCCTTTACCCTCTATCTTTTCTATGGGGTAACCGAAATCCTTGAGATATGATATATTTCTTCCTACAGTTTTTCTGTCACACGATATCTCGATGTCATTCAGGTAATTGCAGATAGCCGTTTGACTTACCGGATGTTCTTCTGACGAAAAACGCTTGATTATGTTGAGAACATACAGTATAATTGTTTTTTTTGCCATTCTTTTCTTATCTTTCATATATCTCTCCCAAAAAGTCTATCTACTATAATTATACACTTTTGGCATGGTCAAAAGTAGCCCAAGCAGGAATATCATGATTATTATTTACAAAAAATTAATATTTGGTGTTCCAGACTAATAAAAAAGTGCGCCGACCGAAATCAGCGCACAAAAACGCAAATTCCGGTTGTCGCCAAACAAACCATATACGGTCGGGTATTATTAATACTGTCCCCATAAGGAATTTGCATTTTATCAAATTCGATTGAAGACAGTATTTTCAAAAAAGGGTATAGTTACCCCTAAAAATAAAAAATACTCGACCTTTTAGCATATTTGGTTTGTTTGGCAAATTCATTTTATCACAAAAAATGACAAAATGCAACAGCTTTTGAGATTTTTATAAATAATTTGATATAAGATATAATTTGATATTGACAAGCCTTTTATAATAATTGATAGCTCACTATCTTTTAGGCTTCCTGTGCAGGGAGGCTATGTGAAATCCTTCGTACAAAACCGTAGGGACCGGCGTCCTCGACGGTCCAAGAAAACAAGGATGATGTTTTTAGGACCGTCGAGGACGCCGGTCCCTACAATTTTTGTACACAAGTCCTATTTAAGCGTGTCATCCTGAGCGGAACGGCGAGATATTGCTGCCGTATACGCAAGGAATGAGAGCCGCCGTGAAGTCGAACCTTTGCGAAGCGTGGTAGCGGAGCAAAGGCGCGAAACAAAGCGGAGCGGGATCTCCTTACGGCTTTGTTATCCTTGAAAATGTAAAAAAGTAACATTTATCGCGAAGGACAGCAAAGTCTTTTAATAGATCCCTGCGAGCCTTACGGCTCTTGCTTTTGGATGAATTCGCAGCCGCTCTTCCATCCAAAAGTTCGACTGCACGCTGTGCGCTTCGCTCAGGATGACCCGCTAAAATAGATTTGTGCTAACCCTTATAATAAATCCCTCAATAAGTTCTTTGCGCTACTTTCTTCCAAGAAAGTAGCAAAAAATCGTTTATAATTCTAACTACGGGGATTATTGACAACCGTATCCCCTTGTGGTATAATTCATTTGAAAATAATGTTTTTGAGGTAAAGGATGTTTAAAAGTCTTTTTTCAAAATACGTATCGGCATTTATGCTCATAATAGTATTGAGTTTTATTCTCGTGGTAATCATAACCGCGTCGGTCATAGGGAGGTATTCCGAAACTACAAAGCAGGACGTGATGGAAAGTGCCGCTCTTGCGTCGGCGGGATATCTGTCGGACCGAATGGAAAATTTTGCGGGTGACCTTTCTCGTTTAATTGACACCGACGGTGAGGATATAGAAAGCACCCTTTCTCTTATGGTAAGCTCGGCGGGCGATTCAAGCGTGCTGGTAGCCGATAAGAGCGGAGCGCCACTGGCTGTGGCGGGAAATGGCGAAAACCGTCTTAATATGAACAAGGAAATAGACGGGGACCTATTGGCTTCTCTTGACAGAGAGGGAGAATACCTCAATTTCGGAGCTTCCAGCGGAATGCTTGAGCACGCCAAGGCGGTAAGCGCCCGTACGGTAGAGAATTCCTCGGGAGAGGTGTGCGGCTACGTCTTTGTGTATTCGGAATCCGAGATGATGCAAAAGCTTATGGAGGTCATAGTCAGAGTTGTTATGGGCTCTATAATATGGGTGCTTCTGGCAGCTCTTATAGCTGTGTATTTCATAAGTGAGCGCGTAATTGCTCCTCTGCGCGAGATAAGCTCGGCGGCAAAGAGATTTGCCTCGGGAAAATTCGACACCCGCGTTCCCGTAAGGGGAAGCGACGAGGTTGCGGAGCTTGCGTTAGCGTTTAACAATATGGCAGAATCCCTTGACAACTACGACAATATGAGAAACAAATTTATGTCCGACGTATCCCACGACCTGAGAAGCCCTATGACATCAATTTCGGGCTTTATTGACGGAATACTTGACGGTGTTATTCCTCCCGATAAGCACGAATATTACCTGCAAATGGTATCAAGCGAGATAAAAAGGCTATCAAGGCTTGTATCTACGCTGCTTGACCTGTCAAGGATACAGGCGGGTGAGCGCAAATTCACCATGACCGATTTCGACGTCTGCGAAATGGCACGGCAGATACTTATATCCTTCGAGCAGAAGATAAACGCCAAGGGGCTTGACGTGTCCTTTGAGCTGGAGGAGGACAGGATGATAGCCAATGCCGACAGCGACGCTGTTTATCAGGTGCTTTATAATCTTTGCGACAACGCGGTAAAGTTTGCCTCGGAGAAGGGAAGGCTCAGCATTAGAGTAAAGAGAATAAAGAGCAAAAGGCTTCAGGTTGACGTTTATAATGACGGAAGCGGTATAGCGGAGGCGGATATAAATTACGTTTTCGAGCGTTTTTACAAGAGCGACAAGAGCCGAGGACTTAATAAGAGCGGAGCGGGGCTTGGACTGTTTATCTCAAAGACTATTATGGACGCTCACGGACAGCGCATATGGGTTGAGAGCGAGTATGGTAAAAACTGTTGCTTCAGCTTTACGCTTGACGCCGAATAAGTTTACCCCAAAAAAGAGAAGAATATTTGTAGTATCATAAAGATACCGTGACTGCGTTTCGTAAGGTCTTAAGCTTTTCGGAACGCAGTTTTTTGAGGTGAAAAATGAAAGACAAAAGAGATTTTTCACACGATAACGCATTTTTCGGGGATGATGACGGCGGAGAATTTGAGACGGTGAAGCTTCCCGAGCTTAGCGAGGTCGTGCTGAGTGAGAAGAGATGCGGAAGAAAAATCTTACCGCTGCTCTTGCTTTTGGCGGCAACGGCTTTGATTTGTGTTATGATATTTATTTTCGGTGCGAAGAGCGAGTCGCCTATGGAGATAACTATTCCCACAGAGGATAGGGAGGAATGGAGAGGAGCCTTCGCGGAGCGTAGGATATATGAGGAGTGTCTTGAATGCTCTGTGAGCCTTAAGGTAGGTAAGGGGCAGAACGTAAAATATTGGTCGGGAGTTATTTTGTCCTCCGACGGATGGATAGCTACCGACGCGCTTATGATCGGCGACGCCGACGACGGACGGGTATGCGTTACTCTCAATGACGGAAGAGAATACGGCGCGGACAGCATACGCCGCGATAAGGACAGCGGAGCGGCGGTCCTTAAGATATCGGCAGAGGGGCTGAGAGCGGCAGAGCTGTCCTCAAGAGAGCTTCAAGGGGGAGAAATGACAGTAGCGGTAAGCGAAGGAAGGGATATTATAATGGGCTCAGTGCTGAGTGTGAGCAACGGATTGAAGGTCAATATCCACGGAGATACAGGCTCGGAGGGCGCACCCGTATTCGATAACGACGGCTATCTTGTAGGGCTTTGCGTAGGGCAGACAGACAGCGCGGACACCTGTGACGCGGATAGCCTGAGAGCATTGATGGAGGG